>Ga0116185_1000019_pt1 | contig 202689 bp, 183 predicted proteins | sample AD_JPNNA7_MetaG_FD_89754 | JGI IMG/M metagenome (GOLD analysis project Ga0116185, IMG submission 89754) | Active sludge microbial communities of municipal wastewater-treating anaerobic digesters from Japan - AD_JPNNA7_MetaG | ecosystem: Engineered > Bioreactor > Anaerobic > Digestate | place...
TGAAACTCAAACGTGCGCGCCAGGAAAGATATGAGAAAAACCGAGAATTGAACAGCATTTTACTGGAGGGTTTACCCGCTTAATTCAACCCATTAAAATTCCCGTTTGGGTGAAGCGAAACAAGACAATTCACGAAACACTTGAGGATTTACTAAAAGAAAAAGATCATATTCAATATGTGATTGAAGATCTTGAAATACAAATCAAAACAAGGGAGAGGAGGGGAGAAAGTTTTCAATCGTTGGACAATATCACATTCTATCGCAAGGTAATATTGGAACATATATCGCGCGTGCATATCAGGCAGATTGTGCCCTTGATTTTTTCCCGGATAGTGGTAGGTGACAACAGGATCACTCTTGGCATTATGGGAGAATCAGGAATTAAAGAATTTGATATCTGCGTTGGAAATGATTAATCTACGCCTTTTAAGTCTAAAAACAAAACCGACATTTATAGCTTTTTGTGCTTAAATATTCATTCATCCAACACCAGATATTTTTTGAAAAAATAGTTGCCGCAATTGCGGCATTGCGGTATATTGTATCTGGGTAGACGACATGAAATCTAAGGATAACAATAAAACTCAAAAACAAAGACAATGTTCTGTCAAAGATGATGATGGAATGAATACGTGTGACCAGGTCCAACATCTCCTAGAATATTTCTCAAAACTTGATAAGGATACAAGGGAATTCTATATCAAAACGATTTTACGAATCTATTATTTGTTGAATGAAACCAAATAATGCAGGCAGTAACAGAAACATACCTAAAAATAACTCAAGGCATCAAGATGTCCCAGGAGCTTGGACGCCCGCCGGCTTTCGCCTACGATCGTGTAAGCACCCTGGAGCAGGCAGATGGCCTTAGCCTGGAATATCAGAGCCAGGGTGCGGCGAAATATGCCCGTGAGAAGGACCTTCATGTCGTATATTATTTTACCGTAGCGGAAAGCGCCTCGAAGGAGGGGAGGCGGGTTTTCAATGAAATGATAGATCTAGCGCTTCGGTACGATGTGAAACATCTTATTTTTAAGTCTACTGATCGTATGTCCCGAAATTACCGGGACCTTGCCCGTATTATCGAGTTAATTGAACACCATGATTTTGTAATACATTTCTATCAAACCAATAAAACTATTACCAAGAATTCAACTCATGATGAAAAATTCATGATTGGTATTGAACAGGCAGTAGCAAAACACTTATCAGACAAGATCAGCCATGATATTAAGAACGTAAATGCCTATAAAGTAAAAAAGGGTATCTATTGCGGTAATGCACCGTATGGCTATATCTACGACAAGGAACACAAGAAGTTTGTCATCGATAAAAACACCGAGCACTCTCTACGATTTATTTTCAATGAATTTGATACCGGGAAATTCAGTTTCGCAACATTTCGAGATTTTTTAAATTCAAACAAAATCCCGGCACCCAAAGGAGGGGAGTGGTCGAAGTCGAGCGTTTCCCAGGTATTGAAGAACCCTTTTTACCATGGAGAATTCATACACAAAAGCCAGCTCTTCAAAGGGAATCATGAAACCTATTATGAACGTGAAAGGTTTGAAGACCGTCTTAAAAGGATCGATGGCAATTGCGTTACCGATAAGCGTTACAAGGTACAAGCACCACTGAAAAAGTTCATTGTATGTGAATGCGGAAAGTTCATGTCGCCTGATATCAAAAAGAAGCAGTACCTGTATTATATTCACAAATGTCCTCATTGCGATATGCGCCAGATAACTGTTTCAGAAGAGGATATTTTTAGCAAAATTGACAAAGAGGTTGAGAGGGTTAGTTTTTCGAATGATCTATCAGTATTACTAAAGTCACTTTTCGGAGGGGCTATCATTCGTCACCAAAAAGATCGGAATAGGGATATTTCAGTGCTCAGTCGAAGGATAACTAACCTGGAAATCAAGAAGAACAAGCTGTATGACCTATACCTTGAGGATGACTATTTTACCAGGGATGACCTAAAAAGAAAGCTGGTAGAAATCGACAAGTCAATCCATTCGTTAAAAACACATTATAAGTCTCTATCCTTTGATAAGGAAAAGCTTCAGATTGAAGTTAATAATGTTATCGATACATTCAACAAGCTGCCGGAGATGTATGAGTCGGCTGATCACGATAAAAAGGCTCGGATATTAAAAGAGATGGCTGAGTGCATCGTTGTCAATAAAGAGACTGTGGGAATCCAATGGAAAAAGCCGTATATCTTTTTGATGAAAAAGCCTATAATAGCAATGAATGAGCAAATAGAAATTCAACCGGGAGCTAAGCTGCCGGATAATGATCCAGCCCTTACCGGAACCACGAAGCGGTCCCATATAAACAAAAAGGACGTTCTCGTGAGTTCGAAAACGTCCTATCCTGCTCCCCCGGTAGGACTCGAACCTACGACCCAGTGGTTAACAGCCACTTGCTCTACCGACTGAGCTACAGGGGAATATTCGATTCTATCACCGATAATTTTACAGACAATCCCGACAGAGTCACCGGTGCTTCAATTCATTGGTTAATAGATTATGTACCATGATAGTGTCAATTATTTTTTAGTAAAATTTTGAGATTTCATCCATTTTTATCTTGATTAAATATTATGTCCCGACAATTATAAAATTGAATAAATAATAATTACTAAACATAGGTCTTTCTGCCGGCTGCAGGCGGCGCCTTGTGGTATAAAGGGTACATGGATATTATCCGGGAAATAAAGAAACTCGCGAAGGAAAAAAACGCCATCATTCTGGCCCATAATTACCAGATCGATGAGATCCAGGATATCGCCGATTTCAGCGGCGATTCCCTGGAGCTTTCACAGATCGCGGCTAACAACGACGCTGCCATGATCGTTTTCTGCGGGGTCCACTTCATGGCTGAATCCGCCTCAATACTGTCCCCCCGGAAGAAAGTCATCATACCTGATCCCTCGGCCGGGTGCCCCATGGCGGACATGGTGGAGGCGGAGGATGTCATTGCCCTCAAAAAGCAGTACCCCGGAGCCATGGTCATCACCTACATCAATTCCACGGCCGCTGTGAAGGCCCACTCGGATGTGATCTGCACGTCATCGAACGCCCTCAGGGTTGTCGAGAGGGTCGACGCTGACGAGATAATCTTCCTTCCCGACAGGAATCTCGGCAGCTATGTCCAGCGTTTCACGAAAAAGAAGATAATCCTCTGGAAGGGCTTTTGCCCGACCCATGAAAAATTCACGGCGGAGGAGCTCAGGGCCGTACGGGAGAAGAATCCCGGGGCCGTGGTCATGGTGCATCCCGAGTGCAGGCCCGAGGTCATAGATCTGGCGGACGAGGTCCTGTCAACGGGACAGATGGTGAAATTCGTCCAGAAAACCGATACAAAAAAAATCATCGTGGGCACGGAAATCGGAATGATACACAAGCTGAAAGGCGTTGCACCCCATATCGAATACATCCCGGCGTCGACTTCATTTATATGCCCCAATATGAAAAAAATAAACCTGCAGGTCCTTCTGAAAGGGCTCCAGAAAGAGGAAACGGTGGTTTCAGTCGCTCAGGACATGAGGGACAGGGCGAAGAAGGCCCTTGACCGGATGCTCGAGCTATCATAGTGACAGGATGTTTCCATGGCCGATCCCATGCGGCAAGAAAGAAACGATGCGGAAAGCATGATGGATGACGGTGCCGGGAGGATCCCCCCTCCCGCCACGGACCTCGGGTCACCGGTTCAATCAGCCGCCCAATCCTTCGAGGAGGACACGAGAAAAGAGCTCAACCTCTTGAGGGAACGGACCTTCAACCCGGAGCTCAGACAGCTCGTTGACAGGGTCAGGGACAATGAACCGGCGCCGGACGCTTCCGAGGACGAGCCGGCCCAGGTTGATTCCCTTTCGGAAGACGATCTGCGGCTCAGGCTCTACCGGCTCTATTACCGGGCCCGGGTTCTCCATGACAACCGCGAGATGAACGTGGCCTTCAATCCTTTCGAGGCCATGGATTGTTCATCCCCCGTGTCGATCCATGACTCGCTCTCCGTGTATATCATGGACCGCATGATGCAGATGTCCCTGTCCCCCTTTGCGCTGCTGTCCTACAGCATAGCCGAAAAAGGATACATCCCCTCGGTCCATAATCTGGAGCGCTACCATGTCGAAAATATCGTGATCGGACTGCGGGACAGGCTGTTCAGGACCATCCTTGAAAGCGGAGAGGGAGTGATACTTGAGGCTGATGCGTTCCGGGATGATCCGTTCCTGGAGAAGATTTTTTCCCTTCAAGAGGGCGAAGAACCGCGGGCAATCTATTTCGTCATGGTCAGCTGCCTGGCGTCCGGTATCGCCCGGGAGCTCCAGGATGAAAACAAAGACACCATTACACCGTTCCTGCCCTCTGCCATACTCATGATAGAGCTTCCCCTGCAGACTGAACCCCATAACCGGACCTCCATATTCACCTTGCTCAAGAAAAAACTTGCATTGCCCTATTTTCTGATCAATGACAACCAGTCGCTGGTGTTCATGACCGAAGGCTATGAGGATATGGAGTATTCGTACCATGTCATGGATTATCTGTTCACGGTTTTTTTGCTCACACCGGACAGTATCGGCATGGGCATTAAATTAAAATCAAAGGACGAAACCAGCAGGACTTTTCTCATAAAATATATCATATCTCAGTTAAGTTACAAGCTTCATGCCGACTCTGCCCTGCTGCATATGATAAAAGGACATCTTATCATTCTGACCAGGGAGGGCTTCGTTGACCTGATACGTTCCCTGGTCGACGAGTACAACAAGCTTTTCGATGACCAGTTCTCTCTGGTTGAGTTCAGGCCATCGGAATTCAAGGATTCACTGGAAGTTATAAACCGCATTATTCTTGGCAATTAATATCGGCCCGGACGGTGTCACTTGTTTCTTGGCGGGTGCGCAGCAGTAAGGCCATGAAGCCTTTCGCCATGTTTCGCGGGTATTGTTAATAACGGTTATATGAAAATCGGCCCCCTGATAATTATCATCTGCCTCATCGCGGCGCTGTGCGCAGCTTCCCGGCTGGACGCCGCCGGGACCGTGGGCACTTCCGGGGCGACATTTCTGGAGTACGCCATCGGGACCCGCGCCCTCGGCATGGGGGAGGCCTTTACCGCGGAAATCGATGATATCAACTCGCTCTATTTCAACCCTGCGGGACTCGGGTCCCTGAAGTTTCCCCAGATGGCCCTGTTCCATCACGAGCTGATCATGGAATCGCGCCTTGAGAACATTACTCTCGCGTACCCGATAAAAAAATACGGGTATATCGCAGTCGCCAATACCGTGTTCTGGACGCCCGAATTCGATAAAATAGACATTAATGGCATCGATGTCGGCAACGTGCAGTTCTACAATGGATGCCTCACGGTCGGTTACGGGTATGATTTTACCTACTTATATTTCGGCGCGTCCGCCAAATATATCTACCAGAAGATCGACACGAAACTGGTACATGCCTTTGCCATGGATTTCGGCATCATGAAGGGCTTCAAGATGTGGACGCCCTTTGAAGCTCCGCTGAGGAACTTCCACATCGGTCTTTCGGTGCTGAACCTCGGGACCAGGGTCATGGGCAGTGATCTTCCCCGGCATATCCGCCTCGGTTTTTCGTACAAGCCGCTCCACTGGATGGGGCTGAATGTCGATTTGATTGAAAACTGCATAAGGGCTGACGACCTGGTCGATTTCACCCGCGGCTTCAATGAAAGCTTCAGGATGAACATCGGCATCGAGCTGAATTACCTCGAGCTGCTGTACATCAGGGGCGGATGGCGCTTCAACGATACCGGGACCTATACCGTCGGGCTCGGCTTCAACTATGTCATAAAGAACGTTTCCTTCACCATCGATGCCTCCTTCGCCGATGCGGGAGACTTCAATCCGACCTATTCCTTCAATGTCGGCTTCAAGCTTATACCGAAAGTCGTCACCATCGAGGACCGCAAGAAGGCGGAAGAGCATTATAAAAAGGGCATCAAGGCATACGTCGGGGACGATATCGAGGGGGCCATACGTGAATTCAAGACAACCAAGGATTACAATCCGTACCACCGGAATATCGAAAAGAAGATCGACGATCTGAATGAGATCCTGGAGCTCAAGAGGCAAAACAAGCTGGAAGAGGAAAAGGAAAATGAGAGATAGCGGAAGAAACAACAGCCAGCTGCGAGACCTCAAGATCACCGGGGATTTTTGCCCCGCGGCCCACGGGTCCGTGCTGCTTGAAATGGGAAACACCAGGCTGATATGCGCGGCCAGCGTGGGCGACAGCGTACCCGACCATGCCGTGAAACGGGGCACCGGGTGGATCACGGCTGAATATTGCCTGCTGCCGTATTCGACGCCGCGGCGCACGGGGAGGGACCTTTACCGGAGAGACGGGCGTTCCGTGGAAATACAGCGACTGATCGCCCGGGCGCTCCGCAGCGTTGTCGACCTTTCCGCCATGCAGAACTGCCTTGTGACCGTCGATTGCGATGTCCTGCAGGCGGACGGCGGCACGCGTGCCGCCGCCATTACCGGGGGATACATCGCCCTGGCCCGGGCGGTCAAGCGCATGCGCGGAGAAGGTCTTCTGGCCGAAAATCCCCTGCGCGACACTGTGGCCGCCGTTTCCGTCGGGTATGTCAGCGGCGAATTGTTCCTTGACCTGGATTTCAGGGAGGACTCCCGCGCCGAGGTCGACATGAACGTGGTCATGGACGGCGCGTCGAACCTCATCGAAGTTCAGGGAACCGCGGAAAAAAAATCCTTTACGAAGAACCAGATGGATTCAATGATTGAACTGGCCGAAAAAGGCATCCGTGAGCTCATGGAGATCCAGAAGAAATATATTTAAAATGAAGCGGATGCCGAAGGTTTTCCGCTTAGGCCGCCGGAATTGATATTTCACTAAATGAAGCGGGGAGAAATCCATATACGGTTTTAGCAAGGTGGAGATGAATAAAGTCAAACTCTTTCTGGCAGCGTTCATCATGGCGGGAGTTGCCGTCATGCCCCTTGAAGGGAACGGCGCTTTTAAAATAATGATTGTCAATGCCCGGGGAGTCCCGGTGCCGCTCTACGTTGAAATTGCGGACACGGAACCCCTGCGGATGAAGGGCCTCATGGATCGGAAAACCATGGGGGAGAACAGGGGCATGCTCTTTGTGTTTGACCGTGAGCAGAAGCTTAATTTCTGGATGAAAAACACTTACATCCCGCTGAGCATTGCCTACATAAGCACGAGCGGCATTATCAACGAGATCATGGACATGAAGCCGCTGGACACTGCCGTGACCTATCCCTCGGCCATGCCGGCTCTGTACGCCCTCGAGGTCAACCGCGGCTGGTTCGCCAGGAACAATATTACGAAAGGCTGCAGAATCGTTCTCGATGGATGCGTCAGTAAATAGGATACCTTCCTCAAAGGATGAACGGGCCCTTATCCTGGGCATCCGCCTCCACGGATCAGATGCAGAAGACATCGAAAATTCCCTCGATGAGCTGGAACTTCTGGTCCGCACCGCCGGCGCCATCGTCGTGACCAAGCAGATCGTCAAGCGGGACCGCATTGACCCGGCCTATATCATCGGCAAGGGCTTCCTCGCCGAGCTGGACGGCATAATCGCCGAACACCGGATACGGCTGGTGGTCTTTGATCTTAATAATATCCGCCCGGCCCAGGTCAGGAACCTCGAGGACAGGCTGAAATGCCGCGTCATCGGCAGGAATGAAATCATCATGGACATTTTCGCGCGCAGGGCCCGGAGCGCTGAATCGAAGATACAGGTGGAGCTGGCCCAGCTCAAGTACATCCTGCCGCGCCTCAAGGGCCTCGGCGGGGTGCTGTCCCGGCTGGGCGGCGGCATCGGCACGCGGGGGCCCGGTGAAAAGATGCTGGAAACCGACCGGCGCCACATACTGCGAAGGATATCGACCCTGAACGCCAAGCTGAAAAAGATATCGAGGCACCGCGATACCCTCCGCAAGAGCCGGCGCGGCGAGCTGATCGGCGCCGTGGTGGGCTACACCAACGCCGGAAAGTCCACGGTGATAAATTTCCTCGCCCGCGACGATCTGTTCGTCGAGGACCGCCTGTTTGCGACCCTTGATTCCTACACCCGCGCCGTGTATCTGGCCGAGGGAAAGAAGTGCCTCCTCATCGACACCGTCGGCTTCATCCGGAACCTGCCGGCCGACCTCATAGAGTCGTTTAAATCGACCCTCGAGGAGATCCATAACGCCGATTTCCTGGTGCATGTCGTCGACATGTCGTCCCATGACATCGGTTCGAACATCCGCACCGTGAACCAGGAGATAGCCGGGCTCGGCTGCGCCGGCAAGGATGTGATCCTGTTCTTCAATAAAGCCGACCTCCTGGCGGACGAAGCGCTTTGCAACAGCGTGCTGAACAATTACCCCGGCGCGATCGTCGGTTCAGCGGTGAGCGGCCTCGGCATGGAGGAACTGAAGGGCAGGATCATCGAGTTGCTTGACGCCGGCGAGTCCAGGAGGCATCGCGGAGCTTCGGCGTCGGCCGCGGCACGCGCTGAAGGAGCGTAGGCATGTTCATCATCGAGGAAATTACCGAGAAGGACCTCCCGGGACTGGCCGGGCTCTATGAACAGCTGGCGAACAGGCCGGTGAACATGGCCGCCATGAAGGAGACCTTCGAGAAAATCCGGCGAAGCGGCGATTATTATCTCCTCGGCGCAAAGTCTGACGGCGGCATCCTGGTGGGTACCGTCAGGGCCGTGGTATGCCACGACATGGCAAAGGAGTGCAGGCCCTTCATGATATTGGAAAACTTCGTTGTCGACGGTGACTGGCACCGCAGGGGCGCGGGTTCCCTGCTGATGCGGGAGGCCGAAGCCATAGGCAGGGAGCGGAATTGCCTTTTTGTCCAGTTCTGTTCTTCTTCACACCGGACCGGGGCCCACGCGTTTTAACGGGATGCCGGATATGACCCAGGGGAAGTCAAAGGATTCCGGAAGTATTTTAGTTGAAATTTTCAAGATAGATTTCTTATTGACGGAAAGGATTCATGTCAGTTAAATATCCGCGGAACATGTATCGGTAACTTCACTTCCTTGATTATTACTGACTGATAACGCCTATTCGAGACTTGATCGCAAGGATTAAACCATGATCGATAAAATATTAAGCATTTTCTTCGGCACGAAGCATGAGCGGGACGTCAAGAAACTGTGGCCCATCGTGCACAAAATCAATGCCCTCGAGCCGGAGATGAAAAAGCTCACCAACGATGAAATGCGCGCCATGACATCGAAGTTCCGCCAGCGCATAGAGAAGGGGGAGTCACTCGACAGCCTGCTTCCCGAGGCCTTCGCCCTGACCCGGGAAGCCTCGGTGAGGACGCTGGGCATGAGGCATTTCGATGTCCAGATGATGGGAGGCATCGTGCTCCACCAGGGGAGGATCACCGAGATGAAGACCGGTGAAGGAAAGACCCTTGTCGCGACGTTGCCGGTTTACCTCAACGCCCTCGGCGGCCATGGCGTCCATGTCGTAACCGTCAACGACTACCTGGCCCGGCGTGACGCCGAATGGATGGGTACCATCTACAAGTTCCTCGGCCTCGAGGTGGGTGTCATCCAGCACGACCTTTCGCCCTACCAGCGCCAGGTGGCGTACCGGTGCGACGTGACCTACGGGACCAACAACGAGTTCGGTTTCGATTACCTCAGGGACAACATGGTTGAGCACCAGAGCCTCCGGGTCCAGCGTGAGCTGAATTATGCCATCGTCGACGAGGTCGACTCGATCCTCATCGACGAAGCGCGGACGCCCCTCATCATTTCCGGTTCAACAGAGGAGTCCACCAAGAAATACTATCTTCTTAACAAAGTCATACTCAACCTGAAGGACAAAGTCGATTACGAGGTCAATGAAAAGGACCGCCATGTCACCCTGACCGAGGAAGGCGTCAACCATGTCCAGCGCCTTCTCAAGATCGAGAACCTGTACGACAGCAAGCATATCGATACCCTGCACCACGTGAACCAGGCGCTGAAGGCCCACACGCTGTTTCACATAGACGAGGACTACATCGTCAAAGACGGCCAGGTCATCATCGTCGACGAGTTTACCGGCCGCCTTATGCCGGGACGCCGCTATTCCGACGGCCTGCACCAGGCCCTCGAAGCCAAGGAAAACGTCACCATCGCCCGGGAAAGCCAGACCCTGGCCACGATCACCTTCCAGAACTTTTTCCGCATGTACAAGAAACTGGGGGGCATGACCGGTACCGCGGACACGGAAGCGGTCGAATTCCAGAAGATCTACAAGCTCGATGTCGTGGTCATTCCCACGAACATGCCGATGATACGAAAGGACTATCCGGACAGGGTATACCGGACGGAGCGGGAAAAATACGACGCCATCATCCAGGAGATCCGCGACCTCAACAGCAAGGGCCAGCCCATCCTGGTCGGCACCATCTCCATCGACAAGTCTGAAAAGCTGTCGCGGCTCCTCCAGTCGAAGAACATCATGCACAACGTGCTGAACGCCAAATTCCACGAGCACGAGGCGCGCATTATCGCCGAGGCCGGAAGGCCCGGCGCCGTGACCATAGCCACGAACATGGCCGGCCGCGGGACCGACATCGTCCTGGGGGGGCGGCGGCTCTACGTCGACGAGCTGGAGTCGCACGTGCCGGTCCATGACGCAAACCTCTGGAACGATTTCAAGCTGGCGGTGCTGACGTCGGATTTCGACAGGGCGGAACAGTTTGCCGAGCAGATGACGGGCCAGGACAAGCACAAGGCGAAAACCCTGGTCCGCGAAGGGCGCGAATGGACCATCAACCACAACAAGGTGGTCGAGGCGGGCGGCCTCCATATCCTCGGCACCGAGCGGCACGAAGCCCGGCGCATCGACAACCAGCTCCGGGGCCGCAGCGGACGTCAGGGAGACCCCGGGTCATCCCGGTTTTACCTCGCCCTCGAGGACGAGCTGATGCGGCTTTTCGGCTCGGAGCGCATCGGCAACATCATGCAGCGTCTCGGCATGGAGGAGGGGCAGGAGATTGAAAGCCCGATGGTCACCAAGGCCATTGCCAGCGCCCAGAAGCGGGTGGAGGGCCGCAACTTCGAAATCAGGAAGCACCTCCTGGAATACGACGACGTCATGAACTCCCAGCGCGAGTTTATCTACAAGGAGCGCGACGAAATCCTGCTCGGCGAGGACATATCCTACAAGTTCTCGTCATATATTGAGGATGTCTGCCGGGAAAAGCTGGAAGTGTTCACCGGGGGGAAGGCACATCCGGAAGAATGGGACCTTGACGGTCTGGGGAACTGGATGCGCTTCAAGTTCGGTATTGAGGTCGATTTCAATGAAATAAGCCCCATGGAGCTGAATTATTCGGAATTCGAGCGGGCCATCATAGATAAATTGAAGGAAGGATACAAGGCCAAGGAAACAATGCTCGGTGAAAAGGACATGAGGGCCCTCGAGCGTATGATATCTCTGCAGATCATCGACACCAAGTGGCGCGATCATCTTTACAACATGGACGAGATGAGGGACGGCATCTGGACACTGAGCTACGGCGAGCGGAACCCTCTGGTGGAATACAAGATCCAGGGCTTCAACCTGTTCCGCGACATGCTCGCCACCCTGAAGGAGGATATACTGGAATACATCATGAGGGTCCAGGTGGAGCGGGTTGAAGAGGAAGCGCCTCCGCAACCGTCGGCGGAAATCATCGGGAGCGAATTCCATGCAGAGGTCGAGCAGTTCGGCGCAGGGGGAATCCCCCTGTCATCTCAGGCGGTCCCGGTCCGTAAGGGCGCTGAATCGCACAAGGAGCAACACCATGAAACGGTCGGCGGCGTCAAGCGCAAGAAGAGCCGCAGGAACAGAAGGTAAGCGCCGTGTCATCGGTATTAATGAAGAGCGTTTCCGGGATCAGGGGCATCGTGGGCGAATCGGTGACCCCGGATCTCATAACCAGGGTGGGATCGGCCTTCGCCGGGTATTGCGGATACGGCACGGTGGTCATCGGCAGGGACTCCCGTCCGACTGGGGCCGCCATAGAGAAGGGGCTGGAATCGGCCCTCATGCTTTCGGGCTGTACCGTCGTGAACATCGGCATTGTGCCGACTCCCACCGTCCAGGTCATGGTTGAACACCTCCATGCCTCGGGGGGGATCGTGATATCGGCGTCCCATAATCCCGTGGAATGGAACGCCTTCAAGCTCGTCGGCTCCTCCGGCACGTTTCTTACCGCCCCGGAGATTGAAAAGTTCTTCGCCATGATGGAGGCCCCTTTCACCTACCGGCGCTGGGACGGCGTGGGATCGGTCGTTGCCGAGGCCGGGGCAAACGAGATCCACATCGGCAAGGTGCTGTCCGTGGTGGACCGGGACAGCATTGTCAAAAAGAACTACAAAGTGGTCCTTGATTCGGTAAACGGGGCAGGATCGGACATAACCATAACCATGCTGAAGAAACTCGGCTGCGACGTTGTGCCGCTGCATTGCGAAATGAACGGCATTTTTCCCCGCGGCGCGGAACCGCTGCCGCAAAACCTGGCGCTGTTATCGAAAAAAGTACTCGAGGTAAAAGCGGATATCGGCTTTGCCCAGGACCCTGACGCTGACCGGCTCGCCATTGTGGATGAAACGGGCAGGCCCATAGGGGAAGAAAGCACCATCGCCCTGGTGGTGGAGCACCTTCTGTCCCGGAAGCCGGGGAGGGTTGTCATCAACCTGTCGACGACCAAGGCGGTCGACGACATAGCCGCCGCTCACGGCTCGGAGGTCACGAGGGCGAAGGTGGGCGAAATCAACGTCGTCGAGGAAATGATCCGCCGCGGCGCCCGCATCGGCGGCGAAGGGAACGGCGGGGTCATTTCCCCTGACGTGCACCTTGGCAGGGACAGCCTCGTCGGGATCGGCTACGTGCTGGAGATGATGGCGGATCGCAGCCACTCGATCTCGGAGCTTGTCGCGAAACTGCCACGCTACACCATGAAAAAGGGGAGCATCAAACTCGCTGGGGAGGGCATCGATACGTCGATCCTGAAACGGCTCGAGAAGGAGTATGCAGTCCAGAAAATATCGAATATTGACGGCCTCCGCATCGAATTTGTGGCCCCCCATGAATTCACCGGCGGCTGGGTGCACCTGCGGACTTCAAACACCGAGCCCATTTTCAGGATCATCTCCGAAGGAAAGGACGAAGCCCACGCGGAAGCCATCTACAGGCATTTTGAAAATCTTCTTAAGCCCGGTGTTTAAACCCCAGGCCAGCTTCCCCAATTTCAGCTTGACAAATACCCCGGTCGGCCAGAATTAACTTGTTTTGATGATAAGACGTGATTATTTTATGATTACATAGAAGCGTTAACATGTTCAAAAACAGATCATATTGCGGAGAATTGAAGCAATCGGATGTCGGCCGCCGCGTCGACCTGGCCGGCTGGGTCGAGAGCAACAGGAACCTCGGCGGGATAGTATTTATCAAGCTCAGGGACGTTTCAGGTACCGTCCAGGTGGTTGTCGATTCCTCATCGGCGCCGGGGCTCCTTGAAGCCGCAGACCAGGCACGGAGCGAATTCGTCGTTTTCATCACCGGGACCGTTCGGAAGCGTGATGAAAAGAACATAAAACCGGATCTGCCCACCGGGCACATAGAAGTTCTCTGCGAATCGCTGGTCATACTGAACGCCTCGCTGGTGCCGCCGATCCCGATCGATTCCAAGGACACGCTGAACGAGGACACCCGGCTGAAATACCGCTACCTGGACCTCCGCCGCGAGGAAATGCGCGACGCCATAATCAAGCGCCACCTGGCGGCACAGAGCATCCGCCGTTATCTCAACAACAACCGTTTCTTCGAGATTGAAACGCCGGTGCTGAACAAATCGACCCCCGAAGGAGCCCGGGACTTCCTGGTCCCGAGCCGCATCAGCAAGGGGGAATTTTACGCGCTGCCGCAGTCGCCGCAGCTCTTCAAGCAGATATTGATGATATCCGGGTTTGACCGGTACTACCAGATAGTCAAGTGCTTCCGCGACGAGGACCTGAGGGGAGACCGTCAGCCGGAGTTCACCCAGGTGGACCTGGAGCTTTCGTTTGTCGATATGGACGCCATCATCGGGGTCATCGAGGGCCTGCTGAAGGAGGTGGTGCGCGACGTCAACGGAATCGACATACCGGTGCCCTTCCCCCGGCTGACCTACCGCGAGGCGATGGACCGGTATGGCTCGGACGCACCGGACACCAGGTTCGGCCTGGAGATAGCAGACTGCAGCGACGTGTTTAAAAATTCCGAGTTCAGCGTCTTCGCCCAGGCCCTTGCGTCAGGCGGCGTCATCAGGGGCATCGCGGTCCCCGACGGGGGCAAGCTGTCGCGGAAGATGACCGACCAGTACGGCGAGGACGCCAGGGTCTTCGGCGCCAAGTCCCTTTTCATGTTCAAGTACAGCAACAACGCGGCCGAGGGCGGCATTGCCAAGTACCTGAAGCCGGAGGAACTGGAGCAGCTGAAGGCGCGGTTCAATCTTTCCGGACCAGCCACGCTCTTTTTTGCCGCCGATACCTACGCGACCGTATCGAGCGCGCTGGCAAGCGTCCGCGTGAAAATAGCCCGCGACCTGGGCCTTATAGATGAAAAGAAGCTGAACTTTCTCTGGGTAACTGATTTCCCTCTCTTCGAATACAGCGAACAGGACAGGCGCTTCTATTCAAAGCACCATCCGTTCACGTCTCCCAAGGCGGAGTTCATCCCGCAGCTGGATTCCCTGAAGCCGGAACAGGCGGACAAGGTGCTCGCCCAGGCCTATGATGTCGTCCTGAACGGGGTCGAGATCGGCGGCGGGTCGATACGGATCAACAACCCGGAGGTGCAGAGCAAGATATTCGCGCTTCTGGGCATCACGAAGGAAGAGGCCGATGAGAAATTCTCGTTCCTGGTCGATGCCCTCAAGTACGGAGCGCCTCCCCACGGAGGAATTGCCCTGGGCCTTGACCGCATCATGATGATCCTTCTCGGCAAGAAATCGATACGGGACGTCATGGCGTTCCCTAAAACGACGAAGGGTCAGTGCCTCATGAGCAACGCACCATCGCCGGTGTCGCCTGTTCAGCTCCAGGAGCTCAATTTAAAGGTGGTCGGCAAATAACATGGTCGAAAACCGATTTGAGATCGATGACACGTCGATATTCAAGCGAATCTGCGGATACAAGGACGTCAATCTCAAAAAAATCGAGGAGCTCGCCGGCGTCGACATTATCCCGAGGGGCAACACCCTTATCGTCAAGGCAGTGAAAGAGAAGAACGATCTGGTGATGAAATTGCTCCATGCCATGAGCGATTTCATCTATGCCAACGGCAAGGAATACGAGTTCGACGATTTTGACCTTAAATATATCATCACCACGGTGATGTCGGGAAGGAACTTTAAGGCAGCGGACATCGGCAGGCTTAAGATATCGTTCCAGGATACCGGCAAAGCCGTGGTGCCCAAGACCCTGAACCAGGCCCACTATATAACCGCCATAAACAGCCATGCCGTCACCATAGCCACCGGCCCGGCGGGGACCGGCAAGACATATCTCGCCGTGGTGATGGCGCTGAAATATCTCCTTTCCGGGAAAGTCGACCGCATCATACTCACCAGGCCTGCCGTGGAAGCCGGCGAAAACCTGGGCTATCTTCCCGGCGATCTTGTGCAGAAGATAAATCCCTATCTCCGACCGCTTTATGACGCGCTCTTTGACCTGCAGCCCTTTGAAAAGATTTCAAAGATGATGGAAAAGAACATCATCGAAGTCGCCCCCCTGGCATACATGCGGGGCAGGACCCTCAACAATTCTTTCGTCATACTGGACGAGGCGCAGAATACCACCGTGGCCCAGATGAAGATGTTTCTTACCAGGCTCGGGAACAATTCGAAAATCGTCATATCGGGCGATGATACGCAGATCGACATAGAAAAACCGAAGAAATCGGGGCTCCTCCAGGCGATGAAGATACTCAGGGACATCAACGACATAAGCTTCATACGGTTCACCCGGGAGGACATATCGCGGCACCCGATAGTTGAAAAAATAGTTGCAGCCTATGAAAAGAGCGGCTATAGTGATTAATTTAATTTACACGGCATGAAATCATTGTTGGAAATAGCGTCGCAGTCCGTCAGGCACTTCCTCGGAAGCCAGAATATTAAATTTTCATTAATATCGCTGCTCATCATCGTATGCATCTCGACGATCATGCTTTCCCTTAATTTCTTCGGGACGTCCTACCATTACGAGGTCGGCGATATAGCCGACGAAGACATACGGGTTCCCCGAGACATCGAATATGTCAATGAGCCGGAAACGGCGGTTGAGCGGAAACGGGAAGCAGAAGCCGTTCCCCTCGTGTTCGACAAGGACGCCTCGGTCCTACAGAAAAAGCTCACTATCACCAGCGTCCTCATAAACCACGCCGTGGAGACCCTCAAGCAGTTTCCCCCGGCGGGTAACGATTACACCTTCCAGGTATACGCGATGAAGTCGCGCATGCCGCGGTACCTGCAGTTCAATGACGGGATACTGCTCGAAATCCTCAAGTTCAAGGACCATGCCAGGCTGAAGAAAATAATTTCAAGGATACTGATCTATGTCTATGATGATTCCCGAATGGGGATCCTTGACAAGCCCTATGACAACCCCCTGAAAATATACAACAATAACGTGACGGTGAGGACCATCAATCTTCCCGAAACCGTAGACGAGGTTTCGCGGACACTGGATACCCTCAGAACCCTTGACGAGATCAGAAGCAACATTCCCGGGATATGCGCCTCCATGGCCCCGTACCTTCCGAAACAGACCATAACGGCGATCAGCGGCATCGTGTCGGGCATCCTCGAGCCCAACATGTCCTTTAACATGGAGGAATCAAAGCGAAGGATAGCGGAGGTCGTCAAAAAGGTGACCCCCGTGACAAGCAAGCTGAAAAAGGGAATGACCATCGTGCGGGAGGGAGACACCGTCACCCAGGACGTGCTGAAGAAAATCGACATATACAACAAGCAGACGGCCACCATAAACATCAGTTTCATCTTCGGCATACTGATGGTACAGGCCGTGTTTTTCTTCATCTTCGGCTTTTTCCTCATGGAGTTCAACAAGGTGTTCATGCCCGATAAGAAATCGACCATCATCATTTTTTCCCTTATCATCCTGTTCATGGTGTACACGTTTTTCATGTCCCGCATCGAATCGCCCATCAACCCCAGGCTGACCTTCGCCCTCCTCCTACCCATATCATTCGCGACGATGATATTGTCCATACTGTACAACCGCTACCTCTCAATAATTGCGGGCCTGTACATGATCTTCTTCACGACCCTGATCAGCGGGAGCAATATTTCGACGGCGATCATTTCCTTCAGCACGGCCCTGGTGGGTGTATTCGTCAATGAGAAAGTAGAGCGGCGGACGGACTTCCTGCGGGGCGGCGTCATTGTCGGGGTGATCAACATTTTCATCGTCATATCGGTCGCCCTCATCCAGGAGATACCGGTCATAAGCCTGAATTTCCTGAAAATACTGGGGATCGCCTTTGCGAGCGGCGTCATCAACTCGATCCTGGTCCTGGGGATCCTTCCCCTGTATGAAAACATTTTCGGTATTACGACCAAGTTCAAGCTGCTGGAGCTTTCCGACCTTAACGCCGAGATATTCAAGGAAATGCTCATGAAGGCGCCCGGGACCTATAACCACTCGATGCTTGTTTCGACCATTTCGGAGGCGGCGTGCAAGGAGATCGGCGCGAACCACCTTCTGGCGCGGGTCGGCGCCTACTACCACGACATAGGAAAAATAGCCGACGCGGGCATGTACATCGAGAACCGGGTCACTGACCCCCGGGCCAGAAGGATGTCGCCCCTTGAATACGCACAGCTCATCATATCCCACGTGGGCAAAGGGGTCGAACTGGCGGAGAAAAACTTCCTCCCCGAATCGGTCATCGACTTTATCCGGGTCCATCATGGCCAGACGACCATGACCTTCTTTTACCACCAGGCGCTGGAGGCGGCCGAAAGCCATGAAAAGATAAATAAATCGGACTTCCAGTATCCGGGCCCGCGGCCCCACAGCAAGGAGACCGCCGTCGTCATGCTGGCGGACTCTATAGAGGCGGCCGCGCGGTCGTTGCAGAACCCATCATATGAAAAGCTTGACGGCCTGGTGCAGAAGATAATTTTCAACAAGCTCAACGAGGGCGAACTGGAGTCCTCGGACCTGTCCATGACCGAGCTCCGCATGATACAGGAAACGTTCCTCTCGTTGCTGAAGGGTATTTTCCATTCGCGGATAGAATACCCCGAGGATTATGACCTCAAAAAGCTTGAAAAGAGGATGCGACAGAACCATGATACGGATTGACGTATTCTGCGAAGACATCACGCTGCCGTACAAGAAGATCGGAAAGAACAAGATCAGGGCGGCAGCTTCGGCCGCCGCCGAAATGCTCGACCTGAAGGACGCTTCGATCACCATCGTGATGACCGGCGATCAGTACATGCGTAAGATAAACAGGGAATTCAGGGGCCACGATGAACCGACCGATGTCATCTCATTTTCAAACAGGGACAACCCGTTCCCGGCGGTTGACGACACCTGCGAAGAGATCGGCGATGTATACATTTCCATTGACCGCGCCGACCGCCAGTCCCAGGAATACCGCGTATCCCTCCAGGACGAACTGAAGCGCCTCATAGTCCATGGCATGCTCCATCTCGTCGGCTACGATCACGAGCGGTCTGACGAGGACGAGGAAATAATGATTAAAAAAGAAGAGGAAATCTGCCGGAGGATAACTTTCTAGGCAGGCCCTATGATCCTACCATCCCCATGAGGTCTTTTTTCAGCGCTTCCAGCTTTTCCCGCACCTTCTTTTTTGCTTCGGCAAGGCCCCCGGCGCCGGCTTCACCGCAGACGCTGAAATAAAATTTTATCTTAGGCTCCGTGCCTGACGGACGCATGGTGATCTTGGACCCGTCGGCCAGGAAGAACTGGATGACGTTTGAGGCGGGCAGGCCGGTTATCTTTTCTTCGGTTCCGGTCCTGGGTTTTTTTATGATCAGGCTTTTCAGGTCCGCCATGGATTCGACCGCGATCGATGATATGGCCGCCGGCGGAACCGACCTGAATTTTTCCATGAGGTTCCTGATTTTCTCCGTCCCTTCCTTGCCCTTGAGGGTAAGGGAAATGAGGTCTTCGAGATAAAGGCCGTGGGCCCGGTAGATTTCGTCCAGGAACCCGTAGAGGGTCTTGTTCCTGCTCTTGAGCCAGTCGGCCATTTCGGCGAAGAAATAGCAGGAGCTGACGGCGTCCTTGTCGCGCACGAAGCGCACCGGCAGGTACCCGTAACTTTCCTCGCCGCCGAACATGAACGTGGCCGAACCGGTATCGTCAAACTCCTTCATTTTCGACGCGATCCACTTGAAGCCGGTCAACACGTCAAAGATTTTGCAATTGAAGCTTTCAGCGATTTTACGCTGGAGCTCGGTCGTGACAACCGTCTTGATCACCGCAGCGTCGGCCGGCAGGGTCCCGTTCTCCTTGGAGCGGGTAAGTATGTAGTATTCGAGCATGGTGCCGATCTGGTTGCCGTTAATAAGGATATACCCGCCGTCGGGACCTTTGAAACCCACGCCCATGCGGTCAGCGTCGGGGTCTGTGGCAAGAATTATGTCGGCGTTCCCGGCGCGGGCCAGGGCGGTGACCAGTTCCATGGCCTCTTTTTCCTCGGGGTTAGGATATGTAACGGTGGGGAAGTTCCCGTCCGGACGAGACTGTTCTTCCTGGACCAGCACATCGGTGAAGCCGAAATGGTTCAGAATGCGGGGAATGATACGATAGCCGGTGCCGTGAATCGGTGTGTATGCTATCCTGACCGTTGAAGTTCCCTTTGGCCTGAGGGCGGCTTTTTCGAGTTCCGCCACATAGGCTTCTGTGACTTCGTCGGTGATCAGCCTGATAGTTCCGGACGAGACGCCTTCCCTGAAGGGCGTTTTTTTTATCTTTGAGACCGAATCGACCCTGTTGACCTCGGCTATTATGAGATCGTCATGGGGCGGGGTGATCTGCCCGCCGTCATCCCAGTAGACCTTGTAGCCGTTGTATTCCGGGGGGTTGTGGCTCGCCGTGATGACGACCCCGGCAACGGCCTTGAGGTGCCGTATGGCGAAGGAAGCCAGGGGGGTCGGCATGATATCCTCGAAAAGGTATACCGGGATGCCGTTAGCGGCGAGGATCGAAGCGGTTTCCCAGGCAAAGGTATCGGAGAGGTGCCGGGAGTCCCTGGCAATGACAACGCCGGTGCCGGCCGAGCGGGTCTTCCCGATGTAATTGGCAAGGCCCTGGGTCGCCATGCCGACAGTGTATATGTTCATGCGATTGGTGCCGGCCCCGATGACGCCGCGGAGTCCGCCGGTGCCGAATTCAAGGGTCCGGTAGAACCGGTCCTCGAGTTCCCTGTCATCCCCCTTCTCAACCAGGGCCTGTAGTTCCCGTATTGTCCCGATGTCGAAGGGGGGCCGGGTCCATTCTTCAATGCGCTTTTGTATGGTTGGATCCATAATGATGTCCTGTGAGTAAAATTGGCAACAATACGTTGTAGTGCGGCGGGCGGCATGAGTCAAGAAAATTAATAGACACCATGCCGCCATCGGGATATGATGATAACATGGATGCGATAATCACCAGGATACGGGATTACATCCGTCTGCACGGGCTTTTCGCTGAAGGGGACCGGCTGCTGCTTTCGCTGTCGGCCGGTAAAGACTCCATGTTCCTGCTTCATGTGATTTCGCTGTTGCGCGATGAGATGGGGATTGAAGCCGCTATTTTTCACCTCAACCACGGGATGCGCGGAGAGGAATCTGACCGTGATGAGGCTTTCGTGCGCGCCATCGGTGAGCGGCACGGTATGGAAACCCACATATGCAGCCACGATTTCAAGGGCGGGCGCCGTGCCGGCATATCCTTCGAAGAAGATGCGCGCAACGTCAGGTACGGGCTTCTTCATGGAATTGCCGGGAAGAACGGTTATACCGTCATAGCGACGGCCCATTCGAGGGATGACCAGATAGAGACTGTTTTGATGCGGATAGTGACGGGGACCGGGATACACGGCCTGCAGGGGATCCTTCCCCGTCGGGGCGCCATCGTCAGGCCCCTCCTGGCGGTTTCCGCCGGGGAGATATACGCGTACCTGCACGGTCACGGAATTGAATGGAGGGAAGACGCCAGCAATGAAGACCCCTCATACTTGAGAAACCACGTCAGGAACCGGATACTGCCGGTTATCAGGGAAAAGTTTCCCATGGCGGACGGGGCGATACTGTCGCTCGGTGAGGTTGCCGGCGAGAGCATATCGCTGATTGACGGGCTGATCCACGAACGCTATGCCCAGGTGGTTGCTGAAGAAGATAAAGAGGCGTATATAGATGCTGAAACACTTCGCCACAGCTTCCCACTTTTTGCCCATGTGCTGTCATCGGTGATACGGCGGAAGTTCAACCACCATGTGAACAGGAACATGCTGCGGGAGATCTTTTCTAAGTATCTGGTTGAACGGGCCAATGTCGATATATACGTCGATAAAAGTATCCGGGTCGAGAAACGATACCGGAATAATAAAAGTTGGCTCAGATTGCGCGCGTCGGACGCGGAGGGTGGGGCAGCACCGAAGTGGGTCTACCCCATAGAACCGGAAGCGGCGACGGAGCAGGTAATTGAGATCGAAGAGATCGGCATATCGGTCACGGTTAAGGCCGTTGACCATGGTTTTTTTGAAAAATTCCGTAAAAATACCGGTTATATTTTTGTAACACTGGAAAATAACAATGAATCCTTATATATTAGAAACAGGAGGGAGGGTGATTGTATAAAGACGGAAAAAGGCAGTAAAAAAGTAAAAGATTTATTCATCGAAAAGAAGCTTGATAATGCCAGTAAGGATCGGATACCGCTATTGCTGGCAGGAAATACGGTCATCGCATGCATGACCGGTTTTTTGTTCGATATTCCCAACAGGATTGCCGCGGATTTTCTGGTGGACAAAAATTCAAAAAAAGTGATAGCTGTCATTAAAAATTAACAGTACAAGGATTGATTTCCCGGGAGATGTACATGAATAAGACTGCGAAACAAATCGCCCTGCTGCTTCTTATAGGGCTTATTCTCATAGCAATATTCCAGCTGAACCAGACCGATAAGGACAAGAAGCTCCTCAGTTACAGCGAGTTCATGGTCAAGGTCGCGAACAAGGATGTTTCGCGCGTTACCATTGAAAACAACAAAAAAATCATCGGCTATTACAAAGTCAGCAAGATCGATGAGGCCAGGAAACCGGAGTCGAAGGGATTCTCCAAAAAGGAAAATCCCGACTTTGAAACGGTCATTCCCTATGAAGACCCCGAGCTCATAAAGACCCTCATCGCCAATGAGGTAAAGGTCGAAGGCAAGGAGGATGACGACAATATTTTTCTGAAGGGACTGCTCAACTTCCTGCCATGGCTCCTGTTTTTCGGCTTTATCTGGTTCATCATGATCAGGCAGATCCAGTCGACGGGAAACAAGGCGCTTTCTTTCGGGAAGAGCAGGGCGAAGTTGAACCCCGAAACGAAGAGGAAGGTGACCTTTGCCGATGTTGCCGGCGTTGACGAGGCGAAGGAAGAACTCAGGGAAATCGTTGAATTTCTCAAAGAACCGAAGAAATTCATCAATATCGGCGCCAAGATCCCGACCGGCGTGCTCCTTATGGGCCCTCCGGGGACCGGCAAGACCCTCCTTGCCCGCGCCATTGCCGGTGAAGCCGGCGTGCCCTTCTTCTCCATCAGCGGTTCAGATTTCGTGGAAATGTTCGTGGGCGTCGGCGCTTCACGGGTGAGGGACCTCTTCGACCAGGGCAAGAAAAACGCCCCCTGCATCATATTCATTGATGAAATCGACGCCGTGGGACGTCTCCGCGGCGCGGGCCTCGGAGGCGGGCATGACGAAAGGGAGCAGACGCTGAACCAGCTCCTGGTGGAAATGGACGGTTTCGAGACCAACGAGGGGGTCATCATTATCGCGGCAACCAACAGGCCCGACGTCCTCGACCCCGCGCTGCTCAGACCGGGACGCTTTGACCGCGAGGTCGTGGTGGACATACCCGACGTGAAGGGGAGGGAAAAGATCCTTGCCGTTCATTCAAAGAAGATCCCCCTGTCGCGGGAAGTTGACCTTAAAATAATTGCCCGCGGGACGCCCGGTTTTACCGGCGCCGACCTGGCAAACCTCATTAACGAATCGGCCCTTCTCGCCGCCAGGAGAGGGCGGAAGCGGGTTACCATGGAGGACATGGAAGACGCCAAGGACAAGGTCCTGATGGGACCGGAACGACGCTCGATCCTCATCTCGGATAAAGAAAAAGAAATAACCGCCTACCATGAAGGCGGGCATGCCATCTTGGGGGTGCTGACCGGTTCTGACCCGGTCCACAAGGTGACCATCATACCGCGGGGGAGGGCGCTTGGCGTGACCATGCAGCTGCCCAAGGAAGACCGGCGGCTCTATTCCAAGAAGCACTGGCTTGACCAGATCACGGTGCTGTTCGGCGGGCACCTGGCGGAAGAGATGAAATTCAAGGAGGTGACTACCGGTTCGAGCAGCGACCTGGAACGGGCCTCGGACATCGCCCGCAAAATGGTGTGCGAATGGGGAATGAGCGAAAAACTGGGACCGATAACGTTCGGGAAGAGGAACGAGCAGATATTCCTCGGAAGGGAAATATCCCAGCACCGCGATTACAGCGAAATGACGGCGCAGCTCATAGATGAGGAAGTGAACGCCATTATTTATTCCTGCAAGAACAACGCCATGAAGCTGCTGAAGAGGAACATGACCAAGCTTGACCGGCTTGCCCAGAACCTTATCGAGCGTGAGACCCTGACCGGGGAGGAAATCAACGCCATCATGGCCGGTCAGAAACTGCCTCCTGTCCAAAACCATGAGGAAAAATCCAGGCCGGCAGCCGCTGAAAAAGAAACCGCGGAGAAGGCGGAAACAGGCGAAAATTAAATCCGGGTGCGGCCATGAACGAAATCGATCAAATTCTTCTGAATATCGATAAGGATGATGACGATAAATTTTTTCATGGTAATGAATCGGAAGCCAAGCGTAACGATGAATTATCGCAATTAATAGAATCGCTTGACGACAAGATAGCCAGGAACGAAACAGGCCAGGACGGAGAGCCGGCGGAGACCAAGGAACCGGTGAAGCCCGGACCGGGCCATGCCGAACCCCACGATACCGTTCCTGAGGCGGAAGAAGAGACGGACGCCAAAGCCTATGAGGCGGTTGCCGGCGTGAAGTTCACCCTCAGGGGAACAAAAAACTGGAACAGAAGGGAGCCCTATATCATCGCAGTTGATGCCGCCGGGTACAGGAATGACCTCGACAGCCTCCAGAAGTCGTTTTTTTTCGTTGAAGCCTTTTCTGAACAGGAGGCTATGAAGCAGAGGATCAAGCAGGAAATAGTCGCTTTTTTGAGAAAACCCTCAGGTCATGTCACGGAGCAATATGCCGGTTTTATATTCAAGAAAATATCGGTTGCGGCCGGGACGCTGTCGGAGAATTTCAAGCTGGATCCCGAATCTGAAAAACTTTTCATCTATCACATCGGACCCCTCACGGTTTACAAGTATTTAAAAGATGATTTTTATCAGAACAAGTACGGTTACTGCTACAAGTATCTTCCCGGCAACAAGGCGGCCAGGTTTTTCCCCGATGAGTTCATCAAGACCACGGTACTGAAGTGGTTCGAGGAGAACATCAACACCCTCAACCTGCCTTTTGACAGCATTCAGCGATACGAGGAAATGAAAAAAATAGCTTCGCGGAAGTATTATAACGACCTGCGTACCTTCAACACCCGCCTTGAACAGCTTAACTCCAAACTGGGCCCGGAAAAATCTATCAGCAGGATAAAACTGTTCCAGATAAAGGGCATCCAGTGGTTCGGTCATCTTAATATCGAGGTATACCGCCGGTTTATCGGCGGCACCATCTTCATGTAATGTAGAAGGTTTTCCCGGGTTACCGTCAGGACAGTATGGTCAGCAGTTTTTTGTTGCGGATGCCGTTGAGGAGCGGGCTGTATTTCCTGTTTCTGAATTGGTCCCAGAGAACCCGTATGTCATCGATGCCGGATACCAACCGCTCGGCAACCTCGCGTGAGTACAGTATAAGGTCGATGTCAAGTGACAGGTCGGCGAATTCGAAAGTGCCTCCATGGCCGTGCTGCCGGAACCCTATCAACTCGCCGGCGCCCCGCTGTTTGAGGTCCTCCTCGGAGATGGCGAACCCGTCATTGGTGGAAACAATAGTGTCAATCCTCGTCCTGCTTTCATCTGATATGTCATCGGGGCTTATGAGTACGCAGAAGGACTGATGCCCTCCCCTTCCGACGCGGCCCCTGAGCTGATGGAGCTGGGAAAGGCCGAACCGTTCAGCGTGCTCGATGACGATTACCGTGGCATTGGGGACGTCAATCCCCACCTCTATGACCGTCGTGCACACCAGGATGTCTATGGCGCCGTTCTTGAAATGGTCCATGACGGCATCGCGTTCAGGCTGTCTCATGCGGCCGTGGAGAAGCTCTACCCGGCGGCCGGGGAACACGTCGTTCTTCAGGTGTTCGAATACCTGTATGGCCGATTTGAGGTCGATTTTATCCGAATCTTCGATGATGGGCAGGACGTAGTAAACCTGCCGGCCCTGCGCCATGTATTTTTCTAGCGAGTTGTAAACGCCCTGGAGGCGGGATTCCGGAAAAGACATCGTCTTGACGGGGAGCCTGTTGACGGGCATGGTACGTATGGAAGTCAGGTCCAGGTCGCCATAGAGCGTGAGTGAGAGGGAGCGGGGGATTGGTGTCGCGGTCATGACGAGGAGATCTGCGGTTTCGCCTTTTTCGCGGAGGGCGGAACGCTGCTCTACTCCGAAGCGGTGCTGTTCATCAATTATGATGAGACCGAGATCCCTGAAAGAGACTTCCTCCTGGATGATCGCGTGGGTGCCTATGACAAGGTCGATGCCGCCTGATCTTACGGATTCGTAAATTATTTTCTTTTCATTTTTGGGCGTGCTGCCGGTAAGGAGGGTGAACCTCAGGGATGCGCCCATCAGCCTGCGGGCATTGTCATAATGCTGGTTTGCAAGTATTTCGGTCGGGGCCATGAGGGCCGCCTGCCGTCCCTGCTCGATCACCATGGTTATTGCGGCCATGGCGACAACGGTTTTCCCGGAGCCCACATCGCCCTGGAGAAGGCGGTTCATCGGGTGGGGAGACGTGATGTCGCGGTACAGGGCGTCAACTGCCGCCTTCTGGTCTGCGGTCAGTTCGAACGGAAGCGATGAAATGAAGGCGCGGTATTTTGCACCGTCAATGGGCTTTGCCTTTTTACGGTTCGACTCCCGGAGGTACCTTCTGGAAAGGGAAAGATAGTATTGATGGAAGAACATTTCATTGAAAGCAAGCCGTCTTCTCGCCTGCTCGGCCTGTTCGAAGGAGTCGGGGAAATGTATCGCGAACACGGCATCGCCGATCCCCATGAGACTGTGCCGCCGGAGGATGTCAGCATCGATAGTCTCCCTGATCCCGGGGCGGTATGAATCCAGCGCGGTTTTTATTACGCGGCGGAAACCGCGAGAGTCGAAGCCCAGGGACTTGAGCTTTTCCGTCGAACGGTAGAGGGGGATTATCCTGCCGGTATTGATCGCCTGTATGCCGGTCCCGGATGTGTCGTCGATGAAGTCAAAATCGGGATGGACCATCTGCTTTTTCCGGTAGAAATTTATTTTACCGGAAAAAATAACGTTATCGCCAATCGAGAAGAGCCTGGCGAAATACTGAACGGCTCCGAAAAAAACACCTGTCAGGGTGTCTGTTCCGTCGCTGATTTCCACTTCCAGGAACTTCTTTCTGTTCCCGGCCGTTGCCACGTTCCTGATGGTGCCGGAAACGGTGATCACGTCATTCAGGAAACAGTCTTTCAGCAGTTTGAAGGAGGAACGGTCTATGTACCTGCGGGGGATGTAGTAGAGAAGGTCCTCGACGGTCTCAATGCCGGCTTCCTCCTTCAGGACGAGTGCTTTTTTTGGTCCGATTCCCTGGATCGCCGTGACGCTGTCCGAGAGCACGCTATTCCTCTTCGGCTATGTACCAGACCGAGTCGGGGATCTGGACATATTTCCCTTCTTTGGTGTAGAAGAATGTGTAATTGCGCTCGCCGGAACCGCCTCTGGCGTAACCGGATGTTATTTTTTCAATGCCGACCCAGCGCTTGATGATCCTCCCGTCAAAGCCGAAAACCGTAACGGTCATATTCTGTCCTGTCACCGTGTCGATTTTTCTTCTGAACTGCTGTCGCTGCTCATAGGTGAAAAAGTACCTGAAAAAAACCACGCCACCGAGGACCAGGACAACGAGAAGCAAAACGCCCATTACTTTAATTTTTATTGATCCGGCCATATAAATCTCCTCTAGTTGAAAATTTGGCAATTCGAAGCTTGCATTAATTATTAATTCTATACTATTGGGTCATAGCGTGAATATGATGGCATCATACATCTTCTTCAAAAATTTTTACAAACCTTGCAGCGGGTGTTCCGTTTAATGCTTATGGACTCAAATTTCATAGCCAGCCCGTCCCAGAAAAGCAGCCTGTTCTTTAACGACGGGGCAAAGCCGGCGAGATGCTTGATCGCTTCAACGGCCTGGAGCGAGCCGATGACGCCGGCGGTGGCCCCGAGTACCTGCGGTTTCTTTTTGGGTGATTTGTGGTCCAGGAAACATGCCAGGCACGGTGTTTCGGGCGGATGCATAAAGGTGATCTGGCCCCTTAACTCGGCGACACCCGCGTGCACCAGGGGGATGCTCTTTTCTACGGAAATTCGGTTGATGATATGACGCGCTTCAAAATTGTCCAGACAGTCGATGATTATATCCGGATCTCCGATAATCGATCCCGCATTTTTAGCCGTCAGTTTTTCCTTCACCGGTGTAACGGTAATAAATGGATTGAGTTCGTTCAAGGCTTCACGGGCCGAATCAACTTTAAGGTAGCCTATTTTCCCGTATCGATGGAGTATCTGCCTGTTCAAATTGGTTATTTCTATCGTGTCATAATCGCAGATGATAATAGTACCCACGCCGGCAGCGGCAAGATAATAGAGCACCGGACTGCCGAGACCGCCGGTGCCGGCCACGAACACCCGGGAATTCTTTAATTTTTCCTGGGCCGGAGCCCCCCATGATGGAATGCCCAGCTGGCGCGAATAGAACAGCAGTTCTTCTTTTAATAGCATGGATATAAACCTGAACAGGTAACTATTAAAGCGGGAGATCAATAAAAATAACAAGCAAAAAAAAACGGCGTCTTAAACGCCGCGTTTCATGCCGCTGTGGTGAGGGATGGATTCGAACCATCGAAGGCTACGCCGGCAGATTTACAGTCTGCTCCCTTTGGCCGCTCGGGAACCTCACCATAAGTGCTGCTGAGCTGGCGAGAGGAATTGAACCCCCAACAAGTTGATTACAAATCAACTGCTCTACCGATTGAGCTACGCCAGCAATACTGGAAGTCCTTTATTTATTCAGGGATGACAACTGTCAAATATTTTTTTATTTTATTGTATATAAATGAAGATTCTATCAAATAAAAAATGAGGTTGTGATACAATAGGGATTGGATGCTTCATGTCGACAGACCCGGATACTCTAACAAACCAGTCATGCCTGATGATAGATAACGATCGGGATTTGAAACAAAACTGCGGCCCTGGTACACTAATTTAGACAACGTATGAAATTCCGTGAAGGCATGCCTGCGCAGACCATGGGGAACTTGTTAAGCGTCAAGGAAATGCTCACCGTGCTGGTTATTCCATGCTTGTTCTTGTGTCAAAATAATTGATATGTATGACGAATAATTAACTAAATTTAATTTCTTGACAGTATTTGGTGTAAATAATTAAATGATATAATTTAACTACATTAATTTTAACACTGCATTGTCCATTGTCGTTGTTGTATTATTATGCCAGATGTAAAATAATACATTATTAGTATTATTATTACGGTACCATGAAATGGGAAATTTGATGAAACAGATAGGTTTACTATTAATTGCCATGTTCCTGGCCGGACTGAACGTTTATGCCGATGAAACTGCGCCCAAAAGAGTATTGACTCTGAAAGAATGCATCAACATCGCGGTTGAGAACAATACATCGATAAAAGCCGCGGAAGAAGACAAGAAGAAGGCCCTTGCCGATTACCGGGTTGCCACTGCGCAGCGGCTTTTGATGATTGATATGAATATTAAAACTGACGGATATCCGAAAACAAATATCCCGACCCGTTATGTTGACGCTTATCAATGGCTGCCATACATCCCGGATTCCATTGACAGGGCCATGGCCAAATATCTTCTAGACCAGGCGCAGCCCCAGCCGAGCCCATTTGTGAAAGCTTTGACCAGGGATTACGATCTTGGTATTACTTTGGGAGTCACCGCCTCAATCAGTCTCTACAGCGAAAAAAAGACACGAAACCAGGAGTTTGCCAAAAAGAACCTGGATATGTTCAGGCTGCAGAATAAAAAAGCCATCGGGGACGTTATTTACAATGTCAAAAACGCCTATTGCATGTACCTGATGGCCGGGGAAACGGTTGTTCTTAAGGAAAAAATGCTTAAAAACAACAAGGACAAGCTCAGGATGACGGAAATACTGTATAAAAACGCGCAACGTTCGATCCTTGACCTGAGCAGGGCCCAATACGACTTTCAGAACTCCCAGCTGGAATTGCAGAAGGCCAAAAACGGCGAGCGGGCTGCCCGGGCCGAGCTGTTCCGGAACATGGGCCTCGATGATCCCGGGACCGAATTCTCCCTCGAGGATTTCAATGATCTTCCGCGGGTGTCCTGTTCGCTTGAACAGCTTCAGAAGATGGCGGAGGTATATTCACCCGATTTGCAGCTGGCAAGGATGCAGACCCAGATTTACCGGGTGCGCGTTGATATGGAGAGGGCCAATCATTATCCGGACGTGGATCTGCAGGTGCTGGGAGGTCTGAGAAATTCGAGGCTTGATTTCACTTCGTTCAAAAACAACTTTACGTCTGATGCGTGGAAACCATCCATAGGCGTTAATTTCCTCGCGCGGATGAACCTGTTCTCGAGCGGAATGATTACGTCGCGGATTGCATCGGCGAATGCCGATTACAATAAATCACTTTACAAGGAAACTGACATCATCAATGCGACGAGGACGCTGGTTATCGCTCAATACCAGTCGCTCCAGGAATTGAGCACGATGATGGATCTGTCAAAAAAGTTGATGCAGGACGCAGAAAAGAACATGCTGCTCGCCAAGAAATCATATGAAAGCGGAGCAGGAACACAGCTTGAGATCAATGAAGCTATCATGTCGTATGAGAATGCCGCCCTGGGCTATCAAAAATCCAAGAATGACTACCTGATGGCAGTGGCGAAAATATCAAGCATTGTCGGCCTGGGAGAGGATTCCTTATGCAAAAAATGACCAAGAAGAAAGTTATAGTTGTTGGCGCGGTGGTAATCGCGATATTACTGGTTTTTACCATTATCAGGAGTTGCGGCAAAAATTCGGGAGATAAGTTCGAGTTCCAGGACGTCACCGTCGGCAAAGTGGAAAAGACGATTTCAGTGACCGGCATTCTTGATGTATCGGGCAAGAAAACAATATTGAGCAAGGCCAACGGCGTAGTTGCGGAGGTGAAGGTTGACTTCAACCAGGAGGTGAGGAAAGGGCAGGTTCTTGCCGAAATTGACACCGTGGACCTCAACCAGATGTTGAAAAAAATGGGAGCCCAGCTGGAAAGCGCCAAGCTTGAGCTGGCCATAGCAGAAGAGGACCTTGAAGCGAAGAAAAGCATGTTCAAGGATAACCTGATATCCGACAAGGGATTGGAACGGGCCCAGTTCAACTACAAGTCAGTCCTCCTCAAGTACAGGCAGTTCATGGTCGATTATGAAAATGCAAGGACTCAAAAGGCCAATGCCCGGATCGTTTCCCCGATCGACGGCATCGTCCTGAACATATCGGCTACCGAGGGTGCGCCGATAGGCATAAACACACCGGCGTTTGTTATCGTCCCGAGTCTCAAAAAAATGAACCTGACCATAAGCGTTGACGAATCGGATATCGGCATCGTCAGGAAAGGACAGGGCGTCGTGTTTTCCGTAAGCGCCTTTCCGGAAAAGACATTCAACGGCAAAATCGAAAAAGTGCGGATAAACCCGGTGGTCAAGGGCGGTCTGGTCACCTACGATTCCACGGTCGTCTGCGATAATGATGAGCAGCTGCTGAAGCCGGGGATGACCGCCACGGCGACGATTGAAATCAGCAGGCTGGAAAAAGTTATACGTGTGCCGAACCAGGCTTTGCTGGTAAACCCACTCGAGGGTCAGGAAGAACTGGAGAAGAACACGGTATGGCGTAAAAGTGGTAAGTTGACGGGGACAATACCGGCAGAGAGGGTCAAAGTCGAAGTCGGTCTGCGCGGCGATACTTTTACGGAGATAAAGAAGAACCTGAAAAAGGGCGACAAGGTCCTTATTAAATATATTCGCGGCACGAAAACATCCGGCAAATAGCATGGAAGATAAGGTAATTGAAATTATCGGAATAGAGAAGACCTTTATCTTGAGCGAGGAAGTTCAGGTGCGGGCGCTGAAGGGCGTTTCTTTCGATGTCAGACGGGGCGAGTATATTGCGATCATGGGCGCTTCCGGTTCCGGGAAATCGACCCTGATGAATATTCTGGGATTCCTGGATACGCCGACCGGCGGGAAATACGTCCTAGACGGAATAGACGGCAGCAGGCTGGACAACGACGAAAAGGCGGAAATAAGAAACACCAAGATAGGATTTGTTTTCCAGGGTTTTAACCTGCTTGCCCGTACAAGCGCCCTTGAAAACGTCGAACTGCCGCTGTTCTACAAGGGCGGGGTAACCCCCCGGGATTTATCTTCCAAGGCAAAACATCTTCTTGCACGGGTGGGCCTTTCCGGCAGGGAGGACCACTATCCCAACAAGCTGTCGGGAGGCGAGCAGCAGCGGGTTGCTATTGCGCGGGCTCTTGTCAATGACCCGGCGATAATACTGGCCGATGAACCGACCGGGAACCTTGACTCGCACAATACGAAAGAAATCATGGAGCTTTTTACCAGGCTTAACAAGGATATCGGCATAACCATAATCATGGTCACCCATGAAGCGGATGTTGCCGCCTATACCGACAGAAAGGTGGTCTTCAGGGACGGCATGATCATTGAAGACGCCCCTATCAAAAAAACAAAAATTAAAACCGCCGCATCAAAACACAAACTTTCCTGATTTGCCCTCTTTAAGATGATTCAAATGCCTGGTTATGCGACATAACCGAAGTTTCTTGATCAAAAGAGCCTTTCGGCACAATCAAAGTTGAATATATAAAAAAATATTTTAAAAAAATTTAAATTTTTTATATAAAATTAAAAAAAGCCCGCAATAAATAAAGACATAATCTCGTATGGCCGATAATTAATTTGTAATTATAGAAAATACGAATACATTAATTAATATAACATACCTGGTGAATTTTTTTCATAGAAAGAGAGTAGGAGTGGAAAAAAAATAACCACTCAGGAGATCAGACGTGAAAGAAGTTCAAGCAATCAATCGGTTCAAAAGGTTTCTTCAAGTTGAAAAGGGGCTGTCGGAAAATTCGATTTATTCTTATACCTATGATTTGAAAAAATTCAGCGATTTTCTGTCATCCAATAACAAGGATATCCTGTCAGCGACGCAGGAGGATGTGCAGCAATTCCTGAATTTTGAAAAAACAAAGAAAAAAAATTCGACACGCACCCTTGCGCGATCTCTTGCCGCCATCCGGCAGTTCTATAATTTCATCTCTGATAAATTCGATGAAATCGACAACCCGACGACCAAGATCGAGTCGCCCCATGTCGAGAAGACATTGCCTGATTTCCTGAACATACAGGAGGTGAACACTCTTTTCAGCTCGATTTCTGAAAACGACGTGTACGAACTGCGCGACAAGACCATATTCGAGCTTCTTTATTCATGCGGTCTCCGCATAAGCGAGGCCATCGAGATACTCCATGACCATGTGGATTTCGAGAACTCTCTCATACGCGTAATAGGGAAGGGGAGCAAGGAGCGCCTTGCCCCGATAGGCGATGAGGCCAAGCGTCTTTTAAAGAAGTATCTCCAGGAATCCCGCCCCGATATATGCGGTAAAAGGGAAAGCGAATACCTCTTCATTAGCAAAAAGGGCTCCAAGCTCAACAGGAAAAGCGTATGGCGCCTCCTGAAAAACTACGTGACCCGGACCAAAATAAAGAAAAACATTACGCCTCACACCCTCCGTCACTCCTTTGCCACTCATCTCATCGAGAACGGCGCGGACCTCAGGTCGGTGCAGGAGCTGCGGGCCACATGGACATATCCACCACGCAGGTGTATACGCACCTTGCAAAGAGAAAACTGCAGGATATACACAAAAAGCATCATCCCAAAGGCTGACCCCCCTGATGCTTGTACAATTTCGCACATACTGCGTTGGGCTGGTCATGATAACCGCATTCATGATCGGCTCATGCGCTCCTTTGATGCTCAGGGATTACCGCGGCGACGCGGACAATTATCCCGTCAGGATACAGATTGTCAGGGCAGCAACCGTAACAATATCATCGAGTAGTCCGATGAAAATATACAGAAATGGCGAGCCGGTGAACCCCTCGGCAGCGAACGACATGTCGTATACGTATACTTCCGGCATGATCAGCGGCACGCTGAAGATAGAACCCGGCGATGGTCCCCTCCATGTCAACGGAAAGCCATACCGCGGCTCAATAATAATACGGCGGCAGAATGAAGCGCTGCAGGTCATTAATGTGGCGTCCATAGGCGAATACCTGTTGAGCGTCGTGCCGGGGGAAATCCCCGCCAACTGGGACAGGGAATCTCTCAAAGCGCAGGCCGTTGCGGCACGGACCTTCACCTACTACCATCTGAAATCGGAGAATGATCCCGACCAGGCCTATGACCTGGATGCGACAGCCGCAACTCAGGTTTACCGCGGGATGGCTGATGAGAAACCTCAGACAACAGAGGCGGTGCGCGCAACCGCAGGTCAGGTCATGGTCTTTGACGGCAGGCCGATACTGTCGTATTTTCATTCCACCTGCGGCGGGAAGACCGTTGATGACAGGTACGTATGGGAAAAAAGCAATCTGCCGTATCTCCAGGGCGTCAAATGCGGTTTCTGCAATGATTCGACGAAGTACAGATGGGAATCGACTCTCAGCCTTGCCGAGATCCGTTCTAATCTGATAAAAAAACACCCTCAGGTGGGGACTATCCGCGGCATTTCATTCAGAAAAAAGGATGACCGGGTTGTGGAAGTAGTGATAACCCATACCCTCGGGACGATCCGCATGAATGGCAACAATTTCCGCCTTCTATTTCAACCGGAAAAAATACGGAGCCTCTACTTTAACTCAAGGAAAGAGACTGGGGGGCTCGTTCTGAAGGGCCACGGATGGGGCCATGGTGTCGGACTGTGCCAGTGGGGCGCCCGGGGCATGGCTATGCGCGGATACGACTATAAGGATATTCTGCGCCATTATTATGCGGGCGTGAGCATACAAAACATCAAGACCGCATATATCGCCGCAAAACAAAAAAATCTTTCACACTACCAGTAGACCATGCCATCGGATCATTTTACGCTGGATGATTTTGATTTCAGCCTCCCGGCGGAACTTATAGCGCAGTATCCGGCTGAAAAGCGCGATGAATCGCGCCTGTTTGTCCTTGACAGAAATTCTGGCGCATATGTCCACAGCGGGTTTTCATCGCTCCCTGCTTTTTTGCGGCAGGGCGACCTGCTGGTTTACAATGACGCGAAAGTAATTAACGCACGAATCCCCTCCAAGAGAAAAAGCGGCGGAGCGATAGAATTGCTTTTAACCGGACGGATCAATCAACGGAGATGGACGGCGATTACCAACAGGACAAGCCGTATTGCCGCCGGCGACCTCATGTCAGCCGAAAAAAATCCGGAGATAGAATTCATGATAATTGACAAAACGGACCAGGTGATCGAAATTGAAGCCAACGTCGATCTGGACGATGAGGTTCTTGCCGAAATCGGACAGCTCGCCCTGCCTCCGTATATCAAACGTGACATGACGGATGAGGACAGGGACCGGTACCAGACGGTTTTCGCCAGGGAGAGCGGGGCAGTGGCGGCGCCCACGGCCGGGCTGCATTTTACGCCGGAGCTGGCGGATGCGGTCTCCGCAATGGGCGTCCGCATGGTCCCTCTCACGCTGTTCGTTTCCTGGGGGACGTTTCAGCCGGTGAGGGACCGGAATATCGCGGCGCACCGCATGCACAGCGAGAGGTTTATGCTCGGCAGCGACAGCGCTGAAACCATTAATAACGCACGGAGAAACGGTGACCGCATCATTGCCGTGGGTACAACATCGGTCAGGGTGCTCGAATCCACCTACCGGGACGGAATGAACATGCCCGGAGAAGGGGAAACCGATATTTTCATATATCCTCCTCGGAAAGTGACCGCAATTGATTCTTTGATCACAAATTTCCACACCCCCAGGTCGACGCTTCTCATGCTGGTGGCCGCTTTTGCGGGATATGATGTCATCATGGATGCATACCGCGAAGCTATCAGGCAGCGGTACCGTTTTTTCTCCTATGGAGACTCGATGCTTATACTCTGAAACGTCCGCTTTTTTATTGACATGTCGCCGGTTATAATCCTTTATTAAATTGATAAAAAGGTTCCAGAAGCTTCTGGCGGGGAGCTCTTTTTGCAATTTCCAGAAAAAATTTTTAATAATTCATCGTATAAATCGTTTACTGAACATGAACATCGACACAATCATAAAAATTCTTGACGCGTGCCTGTATCCCGAAATCCAGGAGGGGTATGACAATTCGGGACCCCAGATCGTTTTTCGAGAAAGAGATATTACTTCAATGCTTATATCACTGGACATGGATTCATGTGTCTTTGAAGAAGCGGTAAATAAAAAATGCAACCTCGTCGTTACGCACCACCCGTTACTTTTCAATACCATTCGCAGGATTGACACCGGTGAACAAGGTTCATCGTTGCTCGTCAAGCTGATAGATAACAGAGTAAGCGTATATTCAGCCCATACCAACCTTGATAAGCTTTTCTATGATAAACTGGCAATGGTTATCGGATTCGGGACTGCACGTCTCATATATCCCCATGAACAGGCCCCCGATGGCATTACGGCGGGTTTCGGCGCCATGGTTGACCTGGAAGAGGAGGTGCAATTACAAGAAATACTCGCCAGGATCAAAAAGTCTCTGGGGCTTGAATTTGTTGTTTATACCGGCGACTACGGGAAAAGGGTAAAACATATAGCACTGGTAAACGGGGCAGGGGGCAGATCCATACAAAAAATTATTCGTGATACAGCCGTTGACTGCATCATCACCGGCGATGTGAGCTACCATCATGCCAAATACGCCTCAGATTGCGGCACGGCCGTTATCGATGCAGGGCATTTCGGCACCGAGAGAATAATGCTCAGTTTTTTGCGTGACCGTGTAATCGACTGCTTGACAAACGGCGAGGTTACCGCAGATATACCCATATATATTTCGGAGTCAGAACGGAATCCATTCAGGATATACGGCGCGGCCAATGAATAGCAATGTAAAAATTATGGTTGAATTGCAGCAGCACTGGGACAGGGTACTGCATGCCCGGGCATCCATTGATAAAATCAAGGCTTCAGTGAAGGCCACCGAAAAGGACCTGTCAGCTTCCAGGTCAAGCGTCGAGTCCTTGTCTAAAAAAGTAAAAGAGCTGAAAAACTCGATAAAGCAGAATGAGCTATCGCTGTCCGAGATGGGCGCCAGGATCGCGAAACTTGAGGACCGGAAGAAAATAATCCATACAGAGAAGGAACTCCATGCCCTTGAGAAGGAAATCGATAGCATAAGGTTCGAAACCGGCAAGCTTGAGGAAAAGACCCTCTCCTTGATAGATGATCTTGACTTGAAGGAAAAAGAATTATCGCGCCTCCAGGCCGAAGTTGCTGAACAGGCGCGTATATTTGAAGATGAAAAGGCGAAATCTATCTCGGATATTGCGGCCCACGAAGATACTATTAAAGAACACAATGACAAGTTCGACGCAATCATTGATCAGCTGTCGGCGTTATATAAATCGAAATTTTTAAAGATGATAAACTCCCGTGACGGGAAGGGTATTGCCAGGGTGGATGGCGAAATATGCGGGTTCTGCAATTTCAAGATACCTTCTTTTCTGGCCATTGACGCATCAAAAGACGACCATGTCGTCAATTGCACCAACTGCGGTAAGTATATTTACAAGTGAAACGGCACGGGTGGCGACATGGCATTCGTGCTGAAGAGAACATCACCGGTTGACCGGTTGCCATGTTCTATAAAGGATGGGCATATGTTATTAAGCATTGACAGGGTCCTCAAGCTGCTGGCGGAAGGAAAGAGCCTCGAGAAGATCGCCGAGCTGGCCCACTGCGAACAAAAAGACGTGATCGAAGTTATCAAGGAGGCGATCTCAATAATTAACAAGCATGAGAAACAGTTCGCGAGGAAAAAGATAATAATAAAAAAGGGGGCCGACGGCCATGACGAAAATGAGACCGGCGATAGCGGTGACAGGCAGTCCCTTGAAAGCCTGCTCTTCGAAGGAGCCGAACTGTCGACCGTGCCGCTCAACTCATCCCTGACCATGTATATTGACGGGGCTTCAAGCGGCAATCCGGGTCCTGCCGGGATAGGCATTGTCATCCTGGATCATGACGGCAGGCAGGTTGGTAAAATATCGTCGTACATCGGTACAAGAACGAATAATTATGCGGAATATACCGCGCTGATACGGGCCCTCAAGATAGCCATATACTTCAAGACCAGGGTGCTCAAGGTGCGTACCGATTCCGAACTGGTGGTTAAGCAGTTGTCCGGCGAATACAAGGTGAAGAACGACCAGATAAAGAAGCTCTATGACCAGGCTGTTTCGCTGCTTAAATCGATAAGCAATTGCAAGATTGAGCATGTTCCTCGGAGCCAGAATGACAAGGCCGACTACCTGGCCAAAAAGGCGACGCAGTAGACCATGGGCACCGTAAAAACTCCCGCCGTATATCGCGACCTGAACATCAATGGCCACGCGGCATTCTTTGGAATGCATCCAGTCGTCATGGGCATACTGCATTACCGGGGCTATGATGAGCCTGAAAGCATCGATGCTTTCCTGCACGGATCACTTGCGGATTTGCACAGCCCCTTTTTGTTCGAAGGGATGAGGAAGGCGGTTGAGAGGATACGGAAGGCGATTGATGACCGGGAACGCATCGGCATTTTCGCTGATTCAGACCTGGACGGCATAACATCACTTGCGCTCATGTATAATCTTTTTAGCAGGATGAAAATTGAGCCGTTTCTCCGTTACCTCAAGGATGATGAGAATTACGGCATTACGACGGATATTATCGATGAATTCAAAGATAACGGCATAACCCTGATCATCACCGTTGATTCCGGCACCCGGGATGTGGCTGAAATAGCCTACGCGCGGTCTTTCGGCATAGACGTTATCGTGACCGATCATCACGAACAGGACAGGGAACTGCCCGACGCGATCGTAATCAACCCGAAGATCGCAGGGTCAACATATCCCTTTAAAAATCTTGCCGGTGTGGGAGTGGCCTTCAAACTGGCCCACGCGATCCTGATGAGTTATCTCCCTTCATATAACAGGGCATTTCTGATACTATACGGGGATGGAGAGAAATACGCGGTTTCGTTCATACGCGACTGCATCATTGAAAAAGTGGAATGCGGCATAGATCCCGGACGGATAAAACAAGTAGTCTGTTCGGCGGGACCCGATGATTTCATCCTGGTCCATGACGAAAAAGCTGCCAGGGCGATAAGGTCTGAATGTACCGGCAGGAACATTCATGATTATGCAGGATTTATAGCGCGGATTGCCTGCCGCAAGGCGTCCAATATTGAAGAAATTCAGAGGACGATGTCAATTAAGAGAAAGGTATATCCTGATCCCATCGATCTTCTCAACAAGATATTCATGGAGACCTATCTGGCCGGTTCTGAAAAAGTCAGGGATTATATCGATTCAGTCATAGGCCTCGTCGCTATCGGCAGCATAGCCGATGTCATCAGCCTTACCGGTGAAAACCGTATACTGGTCAGGGCCGGCCTCGAAAATCTGGGCAGGACGCGGCATCAGGCCCTTGCAATGCTAATAAACGGGGAAAAGATCGATTCCCGTTTTATCGGCTGGACCATCGCGCCGCTTCTCAATACCCCCGGCAGGCTCGGAAAAACCGAACTGGCGGTAAAGTTCTTTGTGGAAAAGGACGCCGCTGTTCTGAGAAATATCATCTCTGAAATAAGGGGGTTGAACGAGGAACGGAGAATGTTCGTGAAGGAGTTCTGCAAAACGGTGATGGATAACATGGATTCCGGATCGCAGAAATCAAATGAGAGACTGATACACATCAAGACGGACCGGATACCTGACGGCTATGCCGGCCTGATCGCCAACCGCATTGCCGATGTTACCGGTAAGCCCGTCATAGTTACCGTCCTGCCCGGAAAGAACGGCGTCGTCAAGGGCTCCGGCCGTTCCCGTGGCGGCTCCCTGTTTTTCAGCCATTTCGGCAAATTTTCGGAAAGGTTTGAACGTATCGGCGGCCATGAGAATGCCTTCGGTTTCACGGTGCAGGCTGAACAGGTGGATGAAATTGTGAGCCTTGTCACTCGGGAGATGGGAGAACATCCGACGCGGCATGACGATGGATTTGAAATAGATTGCGAAATTGACATTTCCTGCATAACCCCCGGGTTCATCAAAGACCTGCAGCTGCTTGAGCCCTATGGAAACGGCAACAGGGAACCGGTTTTCATGGTGCGTTCTGTTGTCTTTGAGGCATTCCAGCAGTTCGGAAATAATCACGGGAAATATCTGCTTTCGGATTATAATTCTCTTGTTGCCATAGGCTGGGGGATGGGGCAGAAAATGAAGGATTTATTCGAAACAGGAAGGCCGATCGATCTGAAGTTCAGACTTGAAAATAATTATTTTAACGGCAAAGTATCGCCCCGTATGATTATCATTGACATGAACAAAACCGGATAATCATCTCTATTCCCCTAAAAAGCAATTATTTATCATAATTTAAATAAATTTATGTTTGACTTGATATTAATACTAAAATATAATAATGCAAAATCTGCTGGGAGACTATCATAATGGATATTGAAATCAGAGAAGAACCCGATATCGTACATGTGATTGTCAACGGTGATATTGAAATGATGACCATAAAGAATTTCAAGGAAAAGCTCTTTGAAATAGGTCATACCATTGACAAGGACATAGAGATAGATCTCTCCCATGTTGATTATATCGATTCATCCGGCGTCGGTGTACTCATAAGCCTCTTGAAACTTCAGAAGAAAAAAGAGAAGAACCTCCGTATAAGCAAGGTAAGCGCAAAAGTCCTCAATGTCCTCAAGCTGAGTTCTCTTTCAGACGTCTTCGAGATGTAGCTGTCCATGGCCAATCTGCGTATCGGCAACGGCTTCGATGTGCACCAGTTTGTGACAGGCCGTGACCTTGTTCTGGGCGGGAAAAAAATCGAATTCCGGTTCGGCCTCCAGGGCCATTCTGACGCTGACGTGTTGATCCACGCGGTGATTGATTCTCTCTTGGGAGCTGCGGGGCTCATGGATATTGGCAGAATGTTTCCTGACACTGACAGATCATATAAGGATATCAGCAGCATGGTCCTTCTCGGCAAGGTGCGGGAATCCCTCGAAGCGATATCGGCGGACATAGTCAATATTGATGCAATCGTGATATGCCAGGAGCCGAAAATATCGCCGCATATCGACGAAATGAGAAACAACATTTCGGCCGAACTGCATATCGAGTCAACGCGCGTCAATATCAAAGGTAAAACGACGGAAGGCCTCGGGTTTACCGGTAGGGGGGAAGGAATTGCCTGTTACTCGGTTGCCCTGTTGCAGATGGGAGGCTTATGATAGATACGTGAAATCTGCACAAATCCCAATGAGACATAATATATCTTATCGGAAGTAATGTATCATTCGCAATTGATACCGCGAGACGACATTGAGGATGCCTGGCCCGTATGATTTGATTTGGATGTATTGCAACACGCCGGGCCTGCTTTCAGGGGCGGCGCATGGATGGGCTTCACCCGCGACGCATTTTGCCGAAAAAGCCATTTACCACATTCGCGAGTCCCACCAGCATGAGGGCGCTGATGGCAGTATCAAGATACTTGTGCAGATGGATACCGGTTCCGGTGAAAAGACTCAAGAGTTCAACCTTGTAGCACAGGAGAAGAGCGAGGATGACGACGAAGGTATCTCGTGCAACCTGCACCGGCCTGTTTTCGGAGATATCTTTTAAAGCGGTTAAGGAAAATAACGCCATCGCACAGGATTCGATAATAATGGCGATGACGAACAGAATGAAAACATTTTGGATCAGGATGTCAAATTTCATATCACACTCCACATCAATATTTGTAAGATGCTCCCTCCCGGACCATTACTTCACTGCGCTATAGTTATATTAATAATAATACTTATAAAGGCCAAAAAAACATAGAATATTTTTGAAAAATATGTATTAATTATTGAATATAAAACTATACCATTAAAAATCAAGCCCATTTTTACTTTAATTAAAAAACTATTATGATTATATGTCGCCTCCTCTTTCAAGGTGGGCATTATATTCATCTTCATGCATGAGTTCGTCAAATTCCCGCGGTTCTTTCACGTCTATTTTATAAATCCACCCTTCTCCATAGGGATCGTCATTGATAAGGCCGGGCTGGTTCTCAAGTTTTTGATTTATATCTGTAACACGTCCTGACACGGGTGACCTGTATTTGTAATAATCGATGCCTGATTCCAGCAGGGCCACTTCGGCACCTTTTTTTATCTCATCGTCGATATCGGGAAATGCGATAAATTCAACAATATCCAGTTTTGCCAGGTACTGCGCGGAGATGCCGCACCGGCCGATGAATTCGTCCTCCATCTCTATCCATCCATGGCTTCGGTCAAACATTCTTTCTTCGGGAACAGTTTTCATGGGCATAGCACCGGGTTATATGACATTTCCATAATGACAGATTAGACATGGAACGCAACCCATTTTGTCCACTGTTGACGGCAAGGTCTGCATTTATAAAAAAAGATTCTTGACTAATTAATTGTGATAGTTTATTGTTAACAACGTTTCCATTTTGTTCTTTACATGGCGATTTTTATTAGACGAATGAAAATTTGCGTTTAATCCTCCCGGTTCAAAATGTATAAGGGGTTATGCAGGGGGATTGGGGATTTAATGCATTCTGAGTCCGAATGGATTACATACGACTTCCGGCCGCTTGATAATGAATAGTTAAGGCAGATTCCCCCCCGTTTTATCAGCCAATTATCCTTGGTTATGCATATATATCATATTTCACTAGCGTATATTAATTATACCGTCCTCTGGCAGGGCGCCGGTATAATTTGTATATATCTTTGTTTGCTTGAGGTGAGGTATGTCTAAACAAATCTACGCGGGTAATCTGTCATATCAGATGTCTGATGAGACCCTGAGGGACTTGTTCCAGCAGCATGGAGAGGTCACATCAGTAAAAATCATCCGGTATCCAGACTCCGGGAAGTCAAAGGGATTCGGTTTCATCGAAATGGCCAATGATTCTGAAGCCGACGCCGCTATCCAGAAACTGAACGGGTCTGAAGTACAGGGTCGGAATATCCGTGTAAATGTTGCCAGGCCGAAAAAGAATGGGGAGTGAGAGTGTCCGGCGAAACGTCTTTCGCGGATCCTTGCGGGTTGTTTTGGGTTTATGCATTAGCAGTTTTTATGTTTTAACAGCATCTTTTTCACTGAATCATTCTTGTAAGAATCGACTAGTTCTCCAAGCAGATCGTCATCATGGACGATGTGTTTGAGAATTTTTCCGCGCCTGTCCGATGAAAGATCGGCAAAATCTCTGTCTTCACGCAACAGGACGCGGGCCTGCTTGAGCGCGGAAAGGGCGCCTTCAATGTATGCGGGGATGCTTTTTTCTATGTCCCGTCTAATGCGCGCCGACAAGGACGGAGATATACCGCTGGTTGATACCGAAACAACCAGCCCGTTCCGCTCAAACCATGACGGCATAAAAAAGGAGCAGTTGGGCGGATCGTCGACAGCATTGACGAGGATGTTTTTCTCCACAGCTTCCGTGTAGACTTCCCTGTTGATGCGTTCGTTATCCGTTGCAGAAAAAACCATCAGGGAACCGTCGCAATCGCCTGCCCGGTAATGCCTCCTGATGATAGTAAGAGCGCCTCCGCTTGCTGCGGCAAGAGCGTCGATTTCAGGATGCAACTCTGGGGCAATTACCGTCACCAGGGCGCCGCATTCAAGAAGGTCCCTGACTTTACGGAGGGCAACGGTGCCGCCGCCCACGACAACTGCCTTCCTGCCTTCAAGGTTAATCATCACCGGATACAGTTTCATTTGCATGACAACTCCATGGGTATCGGAAAAACCTCGCCGGATTTTACGAGCTCTTTTTTCTTGTTTTCATCAATCCCGATCTCTTCATCGGACAGGTAGCATTGCGGGTCCGGTGCCCATGGATCGTTGTAGGTCCTGAAGGCGCGAACCCTCATGGCGCCGGTGCACAGGGAACGGTATCGACAGAGCCTGCATCGGCCCTTGATATAATCAGACTTGTGCTTGAGACCCTTCATGAGTGGATCGCTCTCATCCATCCATATATCGCCGAAATTGCGTTCGCGCACATTGCCGAAGGTATAATCCTGCCAGAACTGGTCAGGGTGTACATTGCCGAAGAAATCGATATTTGCTATGCCGACGCCGGTCGAATTGGCTCCGCCGCCGTTCCAGGCGAGAAGCCGGCGGACATCCTCGGCCCGGCCAGTGTCTTTTTCCTTGAGCTTCATGTAGAGGTATACGCCGTCGACATGGTTGTCGACCGTGAGGATGTTGATGTCAAGACCGCGGCGGAAGTAATCCTCGGTGCGGGCGATTATGGTGTCAAGGGCGGAGCGCGACTCCCGGTGGGTCAGGTCATCCTTGTACATATCGCTGCCGCGGCCGGAATAGACAAGGTGATAGAAACACGCCCTGTTAATCCCCTCCTTCTCGATGAAGTCGAAAATCCGGTCCAGGTCTTCATAGTTGCGCTTTGTGAGGGTGAGACGGAGCCCTACCCGCTGGCCCACGGCCGTGCAGTTCTCAAAACCCTTCATGGCCCTGGAAAAGGCACCCTGCACTCCCCTGAATTTGTCGTTGGTGTCCTCCATGCCGTCTAGGCTTATGCCCACGTAGACGACCCCGGCGTCCTTGATGTTCTGGGCGTTCTGACGGTCGATCATGGTGCCGTTGGTGGAAATGACGGGACGGATGTTCCTGTTGGCAGCATATTCAATGAGGGTGAAGAGGTCCTTCCTCATGAGGGGTTCGCCGCCGGAAAAGAGGAGCGACGGTATCCCGAAGCCTGCAAGGTCATTGATGAGGGAGCGGCCCTCGTCGGTCGTGAGCTCACCGTCGTATTTAACATTAGTTGAGTCGGTATAGCAGTGGACGCAGTTGAGGTTGCAGGTCCGGGTGGTGCTCCACACCACGATGGGCCTCCGCTCGCTGGCAAGCAGCACGGGGTCATGGGGCCTGTTGCCGTGGCAGTCCGGGCCGGCCTCGGTTCCGTACCTGAGGGAATCGCCGGTTGATTTCCCGCCGCAGTATAATTTGCCAATATCAATCATAGTCCAGCCTGTCTCTCCCATTCGTCGAAGCGCGGCGAATAATACACAACGCGCTCTTTCTTGAATTCTTTCAGGGACCGAAGTACCTGGTAGTCGTCTATTCCGGACTTGCCGGATAAATCCTTAATGATGGCATCAAGATCATCATCGGTGCGGGCGTGGATCATCGCGAAGAGCGGATACTCCCACCTGCCGGGAAGCAGCGTCCGCAGGTAAAGATGGGATATCTGGTGGGAATCATGGAAGATCCTCGCTATCCGGTCTATGTCCGAGCCGCTGCGGGGCTTCCAGACCGTCATGGCGTTGGCCCTGTAGCCTGCTTCCCTGTGTCGAAGCACGGCAGCGTACCGCCTCAGGATGTGGTCCTCCTTGAGTCGTTTGAAACAGGTCATAAACGCATCCAGCTTGATGGAACTGCTGCGAGTCTCGATAAGGACCCCGAAGGGGTTATTTTCCAGGGGAAGGTCCGTCTGCAGGATCCGGATGGATTCCCGTTCTTCAGCGGACAGCGGTCTCGGGACAGAAGTTCTTCCGCGACCTTTCCCGCGGGAGGGACCGTGCCCCTGCTGCACCTCTTCGCCGATGCTGAGCATGAGGCCGATTTTCAAAAGCTTCTCATTGCGGAGAATGATATAATCGGAGGCATGGGCCTGTTCAGCAAGCTTTTTGACCGTCTCTTCGAGGCGGGGATTGGATTCCGCCGCAAGGGTGAACCAGATGTTATACCGGTGGTCCCTCAGGTAATTGTGACTTACGCCGGGGTGTGCGTTTATGGCGGCGGCGGCACTTTCAAGATCATGGTCTTCAACGCTGAATGCGACCAGGGTCGTGACGAAGCCGAGCCGGTCGGCGTTGAATATGCCGGAAATATTCCTGACGATCCCGCGCTGCTTAAGGTCGCGGACAGCGTCGAGGAAGTCATGTTCCGGGATGGATAGTTCTTCAGCCATGGCGTGGAACGGATCGGTAACCACGGGAAAGTCCTTCTGGACCCTGTTGAGGACCTTTGTTTCAACGGGCGTGAAGTTCATCAGCGCCTCGCCCTTGAGGGAATGTAGGCGCAGTAAGGCTCGTCGGACATGTAGTCTCCGTTTTCATAATAGGCGCGGGCCCGGCACCCGGCGCAGAAGGTTTTGTACTCGCACTGTCCGCACTTGCCGGTAAGGTTTTCCAGCTCCCTGAGGGACCGGAATACCGGAGCGTCCTCCCATATTTCATGGAACGTCTGCTCTTTAACGTTGCCGACAGCCACCGGCAGGTAGCCGCAGGGCTGCACGTCGCCGCGATGGGATATGAAGCAGACGCCGGTGCCGGCAAGGCACCCCCGCGTAACCGCGGCCATGCCGTCGCTTTCAAAGGTGAGTTTCCTCCCTTCGGCCTTGGCCCGCTGCCGGATGATACGGTAGTAATGGGGCGCGCAGGTCGCCTTGAGCTCCATCCCGGTTTCCTTCGACTTGTCATAAAACCAGTTGAGCACGCTTTCGTATTTTTCCTTGGATATCATTTCGGATTCTGCAATCTCGACGCCGCATCCCACGGGGACCAGCATGAAAATGTGCAGCGCCCTGGCACCGATCCCTTCGGCCAGTTTCATGATGTCTTCAATTTCATCGACGTTGCGGCGGGATATGGTCGTATTGATCTGGAATTCGACTCCCGCGGATTTGAGATGATCTATGCCGGCAAGGGCCTGCCCGAAAGAACCGGATATGCCGCGGAACCCGTCATGGGAGGCCGCACTGCTGCCGTCCAGGGAGATGCTGACGCGACGAATCCCGGACTCCCTGATGCTGCGCGCGATCGTTTCGTCGATCATGGTGCCGTTGCTGGCAAGGGCCGTGTTGAGTCCTCTGCTTCGGGCATGGGAGGCGATCTGGAAAATATCCCCGCGATACAGCGGTTCTCCGCCGGTAAGCACCAGGATGGGCTTGTAATGGGAGGCTATGTCGTCGATCACGGCGGTGATCTCGTTCAGGGTCAACTCGCCCGTGAACCGCACGTTTTCCGCTTCGGCCCGGCAATGGATGCAGTTAAGGTTGCATTCCTTGGTTAGTTCCCAGAAAATAAGCCTCGGGACATGGTCCATTTTCATATTTTGAACAGTTCCTCGATAATCTTGATTTTCTGTTTGATTTCATCCTTATCGTGATAGCCGTTCAGGTGCTGGGCCTTGTTCTGCTTGATAGCCATTATCGGGTTGTGAAGTATTTTGGATATAATCTGCCTCGTGAGGTCGTCGATATGCTGCATGTCCTCTTCGGAAAGATGCTTGAGCTGACGCCTGCGGTATTTTGATACTTCGGCGTCGCGGATTTTGTCAAAGCTCTCCTGCATGTGTACTATCATGGGCACCAGTTCAAGGCCTTCGTACCAATCGATAAGTTCATTGGCATCGGCGTTTACAATGTCAAGGGCGCATTCAACTTCTTTCATGCGGTTTTTAAGGTTTTTGTCAGCGATTCCCTTCAGGTCGTCGATGTTGTACAGGGTAACATTGGGAAGATTAACCACTGACGGGTCGACGTTCCTGGGCACTGCAATATCGATAATGAAAAGCGGCTGTCCGCTCCTCTTGCTGATTACCGATTCTATCAGTTTATGAGTAAGAAGATAGTCGTGGCAGGTTACAGAAGTTATGATGATGTCAACCTGTTCCGCGGCGGCGGCTATGTCGCCCAGTGAAATTATATGGGCTTTCTTGTTTATGCGTTCAACAATGGCTTCCGCGTTATGGAACGACCGGTTGGCGATGGTTATGTCCCTGATGTTGTTCTTTGTCAGGTACTTGAGTATAAGCTCGCCCATTTCCCCCGCCCCGATGAGAAGGGCACTGCGGTTTGAAATGTCTCCGCTGAATTTTGAAAGGGCCAGTTCGACGGCTATATATGCAATTGATAAAGGGTTTTGCGAAATTCCGGTGCAGGTACGCACTTTCTTGGCGGTGTTAAAGGCCTGGTGAAAGAGGCGGTTCAGCAGTATTCCGCTGTTTTTATGGAGCACGGAGTCGCGGTATGCCTGCTTGATCTGGCCCAGGATTTCATTTTCACCGATCACCATCGAGTCAAGGGACGACGCGACGGAAAGAAGATGAGTCACCACTTCGCGGGAGTATTTCTTGTAGATGTGCTGGGAAAATATTTCCCGGGAAAGGCCGGTGAATTCCTCCAGCAGGGCGGTCAGCTTGTCTATGGTGCGGTGAATCTCACGCGCTGAAAAATAGATTTCGACGCGGTTGCAGGTGGCCAGGTAGACCATTTCGTCAATACCGCACTTTTTTGCCCGCTCATGAAACTTCAATAAAACTGATTCTTCAAAGGTGAACTTTTCCCGTATTTCAAGAGGAGCGGTCTTGTGACTCAGCCCCAGCATTATAATCTCTGATATTTCGTCGCGTTTGTTCATTATGGTAATTTGCTACATTGTCTGTTTTTAACTCGGTGATTTCATTATAAAATCGCGTTAAGGCTTTCTGAAACGGCATCGGCAGTCTGCTCGATGTCTGCGTCAGTATGCGCAGTGGACAGAAAGCCAACTTCATAACCTGATGGGGCAAGGTATACGCCCCTGCGGAGCATTTCGCCGTGGAACTTCGCGAAAGCCCCCATGTCGCAGGCTTTCACGCCTGCAAGGGTATCAATGCTTTTTGCACTCGTGAAATTGAAGGCAAAGATGGATTCAATGCGCGTGAAGAGGACCTTCCCGGCATGCCTGGACAGTGCCGGCTTGAGCAGCTGATCAAGCTTTTCTCCCTTGCGTTTTAATTCATCATGGGCGTTAATCTTTTCGAGCTTTTTGAGGGTCTGGATACCGGCGGTCATGGCAAGGGGGTTGCCTGACAGCGTCCCCGCCTGGTACACCGGTCCGAGGGGAGAAATATGCCGCATTATTTTCCGTGAAGCACCGTAGGCCCCGACAGGCAGTCCGCCTCCGATAATTTTACCCAGCGTGGTAATGTCCGCTTTCACGCCGTAGTACTCCTGGGCGCCGCCGGGAGCGATGCGGAATCCAGTTATAACTTCATCGAATATGAGAAGTATTCCGTAACGATCGCACAGGGCGCGTATCTGCGGCAGGAAATTGACGGCTGGCAGTATGAGCCCGTAATTGCACGGCACCGGCTCCAGAATCAATGCTGCTATCGAGCCGTGCTCTTGTTCGAAAACCTTGCCAACGGCATCCAGATCGTTGAAGGGGACCACGATCGTGTCCCGCGCCGCGCCGGTTGTGACGCCGTCGGAATCAGGCGTTCCGAAGGTAGCGAGTCCAGAACCCGCGGCCACCAGCATCTGGTCCGCATGGCCATGGTAGCACCCGTCGAACTTGACGATTTTTTCTTTCCCGGTATAGCCCCGGGCAAGGCGGATGGCGCTCATCACGGCCTCGGTCCCGGAATTGACAAAGCGTACCATTTCTATGGATTTGAAGCGCCTGACGATGAGCTGGGCGAGCTGGACTTCGTGTTTATTTGAGGTGCCGAAACTGGTTCCGTTTTTGGCGGTTTTGCGGATCGCCTGTATGACGGAGCGATCGGCATGGCCGAGGATGAGCGGTCCCCACGACATGCAGTAATCGATGAAAACGTTGCCGTCTTCATCGACCATGTGCGCCCCCTCCCCTTTTTTCATGTACAGAGGGTCTCCGCCGACGGCCTTGAACGCCCGCACCGGGGAATTGACCCCGCCCGGCATCAGACGCGATGCTTTTTTCTGCAGCTTTTTAGATTTCTCAATATTCATTGTCAAAACCAGTTGTTCCTGAATATGTCGCGGGTATGATACGATATGATCATGTCTGCGCCGGCCCGGAATATAGAGGTGATGATCTCTTTCGCGAGACGGACTTCGTCGCTGTACCCGAGTTTCGCCATCGCTTTCACCATCGAATATTCGCCGCTTACGTTGTAGGCGCAGACCGGCACGTTGACCAGCTTCCGGGCGCGGTAAATGACGTCCAGATAGGATAGCGCCGGCTTGACCATGACGATGTCGGCTCCCTCGGCGATGTCAAGGAGGATCTCCTTTTCGGCTTCCAGGCCGTTACGGCAGTCCATCTGGTAGCTGCTCCGGTCGCCGAATTGGGGAGCGCTCCCGGCGGCTTCCCGGAATGGTCCGTAAAACGCCGAGGAGTATTTTGCGGAATACGCGAGGATGGGGATGTCATCGAAGCCCCCCGCGTCGAGGGCCGTCCGAATCGCGCCGACGCGGCCGTCCATCATGTCTGATGGAGCGATCATGTCAGACCCTGATTCGGCGTGGGAAAGCGCGACCCGGGAGAGGATCTCCAGGGTAGGATCGTTAAGGATGTTCCCGCCGTCCACCATACCGCAGTGGCCGTGGCTGGTGTATTCGCAGAGACACACGTCGGTAATGACCAGTATACCGGGCAGGTGCTTTTTTATCTCGCGGAGGGCCTTCTGCACGATGCCGTTCCGGTCATAGGCGCCGCTGCCTTCTTCATCTTTCTTATCGGGGATCCCGAAGAGGAGTATCTTGTCTATGCCTGTTTTGTGGTCGGCCTCAATGTCCTTCAGAAGGTTCTCAATGGAAACCCTGCTGATGCCCGGCATGGAAACGATCGGTTCCCTGAGATTTTTACCCTCCAGGACAAAATGGGGCATGATTAGCTTGCGCCGGTCAACAAAGGTTTCCGCAACAAGGTCCCGGATAAGATAGGAGGCCCTGTTTCTCCTGGGGCGCTGGTTATGTGTCATTGGCGGTTCCTGCATATTCACCTGGTGGTACTATCCTATAATAATAGTATATTTGGCAAGAAAATATTTGTTTGATCCAGGTCAATTATGGTCAAGAATGATCCCGGACACGGCCTGATTTTTCCCTGGCTGTCGATGGCGGACGGTTAGATCGCAAAGTGATTGCGTTCCGGGGAATAATGCTTGATTTGTATCGTCGGGTTTATTTATCTGAACAATGTTTCAAAGGACGGGAAAAGGCAGGGGTTTATGACTACGATCAGGATCGGAACCCGCGGAAGCAAGCTTGCCCTGGTGCAGAGCGCACAGGTGCGCGACATGCTGCTCCGCAGCCACCCCCAATACACATTTGAGCTGGTCCCCATCAAGACGACCGGCGACAAAATTCTGGATGCCCCCCTTTCAAAAATCGGGGACAAGGGGCTGTTTACCAAGGAGATTGAAAAGGAACTTCTGGCGGGCACGATTGACCTTGCGGTCCACTCCATGAAGGACATGCCCACGAGCCTCCCGGAAGGGCTTGTCATAGGGTCGGTGACAAGGAGGCTGGATCCCCGCGACGTGTTCATATCGCGCGACGGCAGAAGGCTCGGCGACCTGGCCGCATCCGAGACCATTGCCACCGGGAGCCTGCGGCGCAGGGCCCAGCTTCTTGCCTGGAAACCAGGGCTGAACATCGTCGATATCCGGGGGAATGTGCAGTCGCGGCTGAAAAAGATGCAGGACAATCCCGACGTGGCAGGGATCATCCTTGCCTATGCCGGCCTGGAACGCCTTGGCATGCTGGACATCGTGACTGACATCATCCCCGGAGACATCATCATTCCCGCCGTCGGCCAGGCGGCCCTAGCCATAGAAATCCGTGCGAATGATCCCCGCGCGGAGGAAGTCGCGGCCGCCCTTGATGATGAAGACTCCCGGCGGGCCATAGAATGCGAACGGGCTTTCCTCTCCCGCCTCGGCGGCGGCTGCCAGGTCCCCATCGCGGGCCTGGCCTTGGTTTCGGGGGACCGCATCACCCTCAGCGGCATGGTCGCCGGTCTGGACGGCGGAGAAGTCTTTCGTGGCAATCTTGAAGGGGCGGCGTCTGATTATGAAACAATAGGAAGGGAACTCGCCCTCAGGCTTCTCGAAAAGGGCGCGAAAAAAATCCTTGAAGAAATATACGGACATCCGATGTAATACGGTCAACCGGCGGGCCCGGGTCCCGCTGCAATGGAGCAGATCATGAACAGGAAGGGGAAAGCATACCTGGTGGGGGCCGGTCCTGGCGATTTCGGCCTCCTGACGATTCGCGCAAAGGAATTGATCGAGCAATGCGACGTGCTTATCTACGACAACCTCGTCGGCGAGCGCGTCGTGGATTCCCTGGCATCGCCGGGATGCGAAAAAATCTATGTCGGGAAGAGCGGCGCGTCCCACACCATGGAGCAGGAAGACATAAACAATCTCATCGTGGAAAAGGCGAAGGCCGGAAACATGGTCGTCCGCCTCAAGGGCGGAGACCCATACATTTTCGGCCGCGGCGGAGAGGAAGCCCTCTTCTGCGTCGAGCGCGGAGTCGATTTCGAAGTGGTCAACGGAATCTCCTCGGCCTACGCGGTGCCGAATTACGCCGGCATACCGGTCACCAACCGAGGATACAGCGCGTCGGTGGCCTTCATCACCGGCCACGAGGATCCGACCAAGCTTGAAAGCGATATCAGGTGGGACAAGCTGGCCACCGGTGTGCAGACGCTGGTCTTCCTGATGGGGGTCAAGAACCTTCCCCTGATCATTGAAAAGCTCGTTGCCAACGGCCTCGACCGATCGACACCGGCGGCGGTAATACAAAACGGCTGTCAGCCGACCCAGCGCTCCGTGTCAGGGACCCTGGCGGATATCGGGCAGAAAGTGAAAGACGCGGGGATACGGCCGCCCTCGATCATCATCGTGGGCAATGTCGTTGCCCTTAGGGAGAAGATCAACTGGTTCGAGAAGCGTCCCCTTTTCGGGAAAACCATTGTCGTGACCAGGTCGCGGGACCAGGCATCGGAGCTTACCGCACGCCTCCTGGATCTGGGGGCAGGCGTCATAGAAACACCGGTGATAAAGATTCTCCCGGCAACCGACGGGGACGTCATGGCCGGGGCCATTAAAAAAATCAACGCTTACGACTGGATCATAATGACGTCGGTTAATGGCGTAGACCAGTTCTTCAGACATCTCGATGCCGCCGGCCTTGACTCGAGGGCCCTGTCATCGTCGAGGGTGTGCGCCATAGGGCCGGCCACGGCGGAAAGGCTGTCAGCGCACGGCATAAAAGCCGACCTGGTGCCTAAGCGGTTCGTAAGCGGCGAGATAGCACGGGAACTCTCCGGCCGCGGCGAGATATCCGGGAAATCCTTTCTCCTCCCGCGGGCTGACATAGCTCCCCGGGAACTTTCCGATACCCTCCTCCGGGAGGGGGCCAGGCTCGTGGACGACATTGCCGTCTACCGCACCGTCGAGGAGGACCTGTCGTCAAACCCGGCACAGCTGGAGATGCTGCGGCAGATGCAGTTTGACCTGGTTACCTTTACCAGTTCCTCCACGGTGCGGAATTTTGACCGGCTGATGAAGAAAGCCGGAATCGAAGTTAAGTCGGACATAAAGTGCGCGGCCATAGGGCCCGTTACCGCCGATACGGCGAGGGAGCTGGGCTATCGGGTCGAGGTTTCGGCCGGAGTGCATACCATCGATGGCCTGGTGGAAGCGATCCTGGGATATTATCAGTAGATCGGGTCATTATGGATGATTGATCTGTCGAAGACTGACTGATGAACCGTTGATTTTTCAATATACGATAAGGTCGTCCCTGTTAATGACTTCCGGGAAAACATTGTCGCCGAGGATCTTTTTTATTTCGCCGGTCTTTTTACCCTTGATCAAGGTCAGCTCGTCGCTGCTGTAATTGACAATACCCTTCCCCACCCTTTTTTTTGAACTTTCGGTTATCTCCACAACGTCTCCCATTCTGAAATTGCCGGTTATCCCGGTAATCCCGGAAGCCAGAAGGGATTTTTTGCCCACCTTTATAGCTTTGACCGCCCCATCATCAATGACCAGGGAGCCGGTGGTCCTCCGCAGGGCGAGCCATTTCTTTTTGCCCGGGAGCGGCTTGTCCTTGCCGATGAAGATCGTTCCTATTTTTTCTCCGGACATGATGCGGCTCAGGACGCCCTTTGTCCCGGCGTTCGCGATTATCATCTTTTCACCAAAGCGAATGATGATCTCTGCGGCTCGGATTTTGGACAACATGCCCCCCGTGCCGTAATCCGATCCAGAGCCGCCTGCCCGCTCGTATATCTGATCATTGATGGCGTACAGCTCCTCGACGGGCTCGGGGTCGTTCATGTTCATGTAGAAGCCATCGACATCCGAGAGCAGTATGAGGAGGTCGGCGTTGATAAGGCCGGCCACGTGGGCGGAAAGCATGTCATTGTCACCGAACTTTATCTCGGTGACGGCGACTGAGTCGTTCTCGTTGACGATGGGAATTATGCCCAGGTGGAGCAGCGTTTCCAGGGTGTGACGGGCGTTCAGGAACCTGGTGCGGTGCTTGACATCGTCCTCGGTAAGCAGTATCTGTCCCACGTGGAGGCCGTGCCTGCTGAACCTGTTCCGGTACTCGTTCATCAGGATGGTCTGGCCGACCGCGGCAAAGGCCTGCTTTTCCGGTATGGTCAGGTTTTTGACGCTCCGGTCGAGGGAGCCGGCGCCTGAAGTGATGGCTCCGGAAGTGACGATGACCACCTGGTATCCGCGCCGTCTCAGCTCGGCGACATCAGCCACGATCGAGGAAATCTTCTTTCCCGATATAATGCCGTTGTCGGTCACCGAAGACGAGCCGATTTTGACGACGATACGCCTGACATTCCGTATGAGGTTCTTACGTGGCACTGTTCAACTCCATGAGTCCTTCAATGATGGTCAGAAGTTCCTGGATATTCCTTCCGGTTGCCGCCGATATCGGAAGGACATGCCTGTCTTTCAAGCTCTTGATTTCCTCTTCCAGATGATCATCGTCGACCAGGTCTATCTTGTTAAGGAGAATGTAATACGGTTTTTCTGTCAATTCACTATTGTAGGTATTAAGCTCGGACCGGAGAAGATCCAGGGTGTACTGGAGGTCGGCGCCGGTGATATCGAGAATGAACAGTATGGCCTTGACCCTCTCGATATGCTGGAGAAACGAGAGACCCAGACCATGGCCCCGGTGTGCGCCTTCGATGATGCCCGGGATATCGGCGATCTTGCAGATGGTACCATCGTCATACTGGATAACCCCCAGGTTGGGGACCAGCGTGGTGAAGGGATAATCGGCTATTTTGGGCCTGGCATTGGTGATCGCCGCAAGAAGTGTTGATTTGCCGGCGTTGGGAAGACCCACGAGGCCTATGTCGGCAATCAGTTTCAGGTTCAAGGTGATCCGCTTTTCTTCGCCGGGCATTCCCGGCTGGGAAAAGCGGGGGGTCTGGAACGTTGATGATTTGAAAAACGCGTTTCCCTTGCCGCCAATGCCGCCTGAAACGGCGCAATACCGCTGCCCGTCATCGAGAAGGTCCGCCAGTACTTCACCGGTCTCATAATCAATGACCTGGGTTCCGGCGGGGACCTTGACAATGCAGTCGGCGCCGTCCTTGCCGTGACGGTTGCCGCTCATGCCGGGGTGACCGTTTTCAGCCTTGTATATCCGGTCCTTGAAAAGATGGGAAAGGTTATGGAGCATTGTTTCGGCCTGGATATACACATCGCCGCCTTTACCGCCGTCGCCGCCGTCAGGCCCGCCCCAGGCAATGAATTTCTCCCGGTGAAATGAGACCGCTCCCTTGCCCCCATTGCCGGCCTTGACCCGTATGAATGTTGTATCTGTGAATTTAGGCACCTGAAGTTTCCTTGTTGGGATAGTCCGTAGTTTTCCCGATAGTCATGAAAACTTGTCCGCGGCCGCGAATTTTCCGATAGAACGGGCACAAACAAGAAATCGCGTATCATTATAATACGCGATTTATAATACGACAAGTAGTTTAACGAACAATTACGCCTGGGGGTAAACGGATACCTGCGTTCTTTTTTTATCCTTTCGTTCGAACGTTACCACACCGTCTATAAGTGCGAACAGCGTGAAATCCTTGCCGCATCCCACGTTATTGCCCGGATGGATGCGGGTCCCGCGCTGGCGGACGATTATGGTGCCGCCCTTGATGAGCTGGCCGCCGTAACGCTTGACGCCGAGCCGTTTTGAATTGGAATCGCGGCCGTTACGTGTAGAACCGCCTCCTTTCTTGTGTGCCATGACTTGCTCCTCTATAATCGTTACTTGTTTTCTGCAACAGTCTGTATTGCGATTTCATCAGGGTACTTCTTCTGCATGTCCAGCATGCCGATTAAGAATGATTCAAGAAGCACCCGCGTAATGGTCTTCTGTTCGGCGCCCAGGGCATCAAAATGCATCCGGATACTCATGATGCCTTCCTTGATGGTATAATCCGGGTTGGTGCCGGCTATTATCGTTATCGAACGCAATAGCGTAAGGGCTGAAAATGACACTGCCGCGCATATCAGGTTGTATCCCTTGGAACCTTCCTTTCTGGCGGCTGGGCTTTTTGCGCCTTCGGCGCTGAAAAGGGCGTGACCCTCCACAGTCACCCTTATGATTCCGCTGCCGTCTACATCGCAGCGCAGTTCGTTGTCATACTGGATGTTATGATACGTTACCGTTATCAATTCAGCCGTTAACTGACCGTCAGTTCACTGATTTGTATCTGCGAATAATTTTGCCTGTGGCCTATGGTGCGCTCATGGCGTTTGCGCTTCTGGAACTTGATGCCCCTGACCTTTTCGCCCTTGAACTCGCCCAGAACTTTTGCCGTGATCTTCACGTTCTTCAGATACGGCTGACCGATCATGACCTTGTCGTCACCGGACACCATGAGGATTTTGTCTATGATCAATTCATCATTCGCTTTTTTTTCGAGCAGGTCTACGCTGATCGTAGAATCTTTTTCAACTTTGTACTGCTTTCCTGAAATTTCAACTATTGCATACATACCGTAATTATCCTTCCACTGATTCTGTAAGTAAATGGGCCCAGAAGGAATCGAACCTTCGACCCCCTGATTATGAGTCAGATGCTCTAACCGACTGAGCTATGGGCCCTGTTTAGAGTGTCAATAGACACAACTAGTCAAATTATGTCAAGAAAATATTTTAAAAGAGCGATTCCATCTATCTTAAATTGAATGAACATATAGCATAGATGTCATTTTATCAGGCGCGGATATGCATGGGGTTCCGACATTACAAGAAAGAAACAAGGTTGCGGCCGTTCCGCTTTGACATATACAGGGCCTTGTCCGCCCTTTCAATAAGGGTGTTTTTGGATTTATCCAGATCGATATCGTACTGGGTGACGCCGATGGAAATGGTGGCCCTGAGCTCCTTGTTGTCGTACACGACACAGGACTTTTCGATATTCTGGCGTATGCGCTCTGCCACGACCAGCGCTTCATGGATCTCGGTCCCTGGCAGGATCACCGAGAATTCCTCGCCGCCGTACCGGGACGGGACATCGTTCTGACGTATGCTTTCCCTGATGATCTTTGCGACGTTGATGAGCACCATGTCACCGGCCTGGTGGCCGTGGGCGTCGTTCAGCTTCTTGAAGTGGTCAATGTCGGCCATGATGACCGACAGGGGCCGGCTGAGCCTGTTGGCGCGGTTGATCTCCTCGATAAGCATCGTGTGAAAATAGTGATGGATCTTCAGCTTGGTCATCATGTCGGTGGTGGCCATTTCATAGAGGGACGCGTTGTGGATGGCGATCCCGGCGAGGGAGGCTATGTCGAGGAGATATTCCTTCTCGGTTTCGGTGAATTCCTTGGCGTTGATACGGTCACCGAGGATAATGAGGCCGTTGAGGATGCCCTTGCACATGAGGGGAACGATGAGGTTCGGCTTGAGCATCTTCAGTATGGCAAGGGACTTCTCGCTGTCCACGCCCTCTTCGAGCTCGGTAAGGGTGTAGCACTTGAAGTTCTTTTCCATGTAGTGGATAACGTCAGAATCGGGCTCGAGCTCGTAATCAATGGAATGGTCCACCTCGAATCCCTTGTAATTGCGGTGGAGGGCGAAATTCTCGTGGCCGATGCCCTTTTTGAGGAAAATCCCAGCCATGAGGAGCTGCATCTGGCCCATGCAGGTAAGAAGTATCGAATTGATAAGGATGTTGTATTCGAGTGTGGAATTCAGCCCCTTGCTGATCTCGATAAGCTGCTTGAGGTCGTATATCTTGCGCTCGTACTGTTCGATTTCCACCGGGAACTGTATGACAAAATTTGAATCGTCGTTATGTGCCATCATGTAACCTTACATGAAGCGGGCAATGGCTTCATGGAGATTTATCCTGCCGTCATAGACTGCCTTGCCGGTAATGCACCCCTTCAGGCCGGAGCCTTCGAATCGTGAAAGGGCCTCTATGTCCCTGAGCGAAGAGATCCCGCCTGATGCTATGAGACTGATATTCTTTATGTTTTCAAGTATTTCTCCAATGGCGACAAGGTTGGGCCCTGTCATCATGCCGTCCGTGGCAATATCGGTATAAATGATCTCCGATATGCCGCAGCCGGCAATTTCCCCGATGAGGTCCATGGCCTTCATGGACGAGGCCTTTTTCCACCCGTGGGTCGCCACCAATGAATTCTTCGCGTCTATGCCGGCGACCAGCATGTCGGGGAATTTGCCGATCATGGACTTGAAGGATTCTTCGAGTATGACCGTGCCCACGATTATGCGCCGTATGCCCATGTCCGCGTACATCGTTACGGCTTCGGCGGTGCGGATGCCTCCGCCGATTTCAATCGGTATTGAAACCGATGACGCGACGGCCGAAACGATGGCATGGTTCACCGGCTTGCCCTCGAAGGCGCCGTCCAGGTCAACCACGTGGATGAGCTGTGCGCCTGCCTCTTCAAAGCGCTTCGCGACATCGACCGGGCTGCTGGAGTATACGGTCTCCCTGTCGGGATCGCCCTGCAGGAGCCGTACGCAATTGCCGTTTTTTATGTCTATGGCCGGGATGATCAGCACACGGCCCTCACGAAATTCTCGATTATCTTTAAACCCACGGTATGGCTTTTTTCAGGGTGGAACTGGGTGGCGATGATGTTCCCCTTTCCCACTACGCAGGGAAAGCTCTTACCGTATTCCACTTCCCCGATGACCCAGCTGCGGTCCCTGACCTCGGGATAGTAGGAATGTATGAAATAAAAATAGCTCCCCGACGGTATACCGTCAAGGGCCGTCGATTCATGAAGCAGGTCCACGGTGTTCCATCCCATGTGCGGCACCTTCAGGTCTTCGTCGTTAAACCGTACGACATCGCCCGGAATGATGTCCAGCCCCCGGTGCGATCCGAATTCCTCGCTCGTGGAGAAAAGCAGCTGGAACCCGAGGCATATGCCGAAAAAGTGACCGCCTTTTTCGATAAAGTCGTTGATGGGACCGATCCATCCCCGGGCCGACAGGTTATCCATGGCCATCCCGAAGGCGCCGTCGCCCGGCATTATGAGGGCGTCTGATTTTTCCACCGAGGACGGGTCGTCGGAGACCGCCACGCGGTCGGTGTATTTTTCAACGGCCTTGACGACAGACCTGAGGTTTCCCATACCGTAATCTATAACCGTGATCATAGCGTTCCCTTCGTGGAAGGGACCTTCCCTTTCAAAGAGTCGTCCCTGCTGGAGGCCCTGTACATGGCAATCCCCAGGGCCTTGAATATCGTTTCGTGAACATGGTGCTTGTTCTGTCCGTAATAGACCATGACATGGAGATTCACACCGGCATGGACGGCAAAGGCCCGGAGGAATTCATCGGTCAATTCTTCGCTGTAGGCGGCAATGGAACCGTTGAGCAGGGGCCCGGTATACTTGTAAAAGGGCCTCCCGGACAAGTCGACGGCCACCATCGTAAGGGCGTCGTCCATCGGGATGGTGGCATCCCCAAAACGAATGATGCCCGCCTTGTCGCCCAGGGCCTGTTTGAAGGCCTGGCCGATGCAGATCCCGATGTCTTCAACGGAGTGGTGGTCATCGATCTGATTGTCGCCCCTGCAGGTCAGGTCCAGGCGGAACCTGCCGTGCCGGGACATCGAATCGAGCATATGATCAAAGAAAGGGACGCCGCTGTTGATGGATGATTGTTGGTTGCTGTCCAGGAACAGATCCGCCGTTATGTCAGTTTCTTTTGTTTTTCTTGCTACCGATCCTTTCCTTTCCATGATGGAACCGCCTAAAAATCAAATCCGATGCCCAATAACATGTTCGTCTGTTTTATTGACTTATTATCAAAAGCCCAGGCAAAGTCAAGTTTTAAAATTATTAGGGGGCCGACGGCCATGCGTAAGCCGGCGCCGAAATCCATTTTTAAATCATCAAGGCGCCCTGTTTTTTTGTCAACAAATCTATACATTCCATTCCACGCTGAGCCGGCGTCAAAAAACAGCACGAAGGCGGTGTTTCCCAGGCCGCCCCGCAGTGGCAATCCAAAGGTGGCCCAGTCTGTCGGCGTGATCCTCAATTCGGTATTGAACAGAAACATGTTCCTGCCGGATATACTGTTCAGCCCATAACCCCGGAGGCTGCCGAACCCGCCCAGATAATGCCGGAATGTGCCGTTGTTGGTGCCAAGAAGGGTCCCTCCGGCGCCGTGAAAAAACAGGATGAAGTGTCTGCCCAGGAGAAAATGCCGCCGGAGGTCAATCCCGAGGCGGGTGAAGTGCTTATTTCCCGTAAAATCGAAGGCATGCTCAGCTATGATGCTAAGCCTTGTCCCCCTGAACGGGGCCATGAGGCCCCGGCGTTCGGAGCTGTATTCGCCATGGAAGGACAGCTTTGAGAAGGTCATGCGAAGGTCATGGGTCAAGTCTGGATAATGATAGTTCTTCTCATACCGGCCCGAGGAGAAGGTAACGGTACAATCTAACGATTGGGCGGCGTGTATGCCGGCCGATATATAACCGCCATAATGTTCAATGCCGTGCAGTCCGAACGACTGATCCAGCAACAGGCCGGATACTGCCTCGCGTGAATGTACATCCAGGGGGCTGCTCCGGCGAAAGATGCCTGCGCCAAGGTCCGCACGGGATATCCGATAGTTATATGCAAGGCCCGCATTGATGTCATTGTGGCGGGGCCCCCGCAGATAACTGGCATCAATGACCAGTCGGTGACGACCCAGGTAATCGTTCAGGCCTGCCCGCAGATAGCAGAGATAACCGCTGTCCATGGTCCCGGCCGCCCCGAGATTGAGATGTCCCGGTTGTAATGCCGGCTGATACGCATGGAATACATACTCGCGGGGATCTACGTAGGATTCTCCGAATACGGCCGGCGCGAGGACCGGTACAACCGTTGACTGGTCGTAAGGCTGCGCGGCGCTGATACTCCCTGAAGAGAGACCGTCCCCGTTGTCCCCGGGCGTCGTGAAAATTAAGGATGAAGATCCTTCGCGCCACCGGGGATGGTCGCCTTTTGCGGGAATATCCTTCAGCCGTGACAGGGTCCTGGCGGTGAAATCGTAGACGCATATTCCACGAGACCCCTTCCCTTCTGAAATAAAGAGCAGCTTTTTGCCGTCCGGCGAAATATCACCCTCAATGTTGTTGTCCCCCGCGGATATCAGTTCGGACCGTTTGCCGGATTTGATGTCGATCCGGTGAATCCGGTAGCCACGGGATGCGTAGTTTCCCCTGGCGTTCCAGTTGGTTGAAAAAATGACACTGCCGTCGGCGGTAACAGCGGGATAGCGGTCGCTGAAATCGTCATCCGTTATCCTGCTTATGGTGTTCCTGCCGCGGTCCAAGAGGTAAATGTTTTCAGCGCTTCCGGCAACGGCGGAAAAGACGATATGTTTGCCGCTGGGTGAGAGTGCCGGGTCCCTGACCAGGGCAAAGGGAAGCGGAATTATTTCGATGATTTTTCCCGATTCTGCGTCGAGGAACAGAAGGCTGGGACGTCCCTGCTGTGTCACGGCAAGCATGATGGACCTGCCATCGGTGCCCCAGGATATCCTGTTGTCATCGGGGCCGATGGGGGCTATGCCGACGCAGCTGCCGGTCCTCAGGAATGTCCTGCCGTGCTTCATGGTGATGGACGGTCCCCCCGCGGCGTCCGCGACCAGCAGCTCAACACCGCCGCTGACAACGCGTAAAGCTGCGATTTTTTTCCCGTCCGGTGAAACAGCGGGAATCATGATGCTCGCGGAAGGGCCGACCGGGGCGTCAACTTCCCGCGTCTTCTGCACCGGAGCGTCCTGACGGTAGCGTTTCTTCAGCAACGATAACCATTCGCTTTCCAGATCATCAATGGATTTCCCGGTCGCGGCCCTGATTGCGTCGTCAGGAGATGACGTGTCCAGAAACTCCCGCACCAGTTCGCCGAGTGCCGTTTTCCCATGGGCGGTTTCTATAAAATAACAGAACGCCTGGCCTTCAACAGATGCTTCATCGGCTTGGTCCGCTGTCAGGTCGTTCATCTCCCTGATCCCGGGAAAGCGGTTCTCTTCAATGATGTTCCTGAGCGCCCTGTCGGCCGGTCCGTCAAACCCGTCGGCGAAGTACCGGGCCATGCCCTCCGAGAGCCAGTAGGGCAGCCTCTGTTTCCGCAGAGCAGCGTAATGAAACGGCCTCTCCCCGGCCATCGAATACAGGAATGTTCGGGTCATGGCGGCAACAATCGAACGCTGCAGGTCTGCATAGGACCCGTTGAAGGAGACACGGATGCCCTGCCCGATCATGTCAGGGAACGGGGATCGGATGCCTGCTGGGGCAGTGTCGAGATGAACGGGGCCGGCGGGATATACGGCCAGGGGGATTATCCCGGTAATTTCATGGCAGAGGCCGTCGGCAACGCGGATGTAACCGCTTTCGGCGATCTCGGCTGTCCTGATGGCCGCGGATTCCATGCCGGCAGGATAGTGAACGTCGAAATGCCTGGTGGAAAGGGTGTTCCATGAGAGGAATGTCGCGTCAGGAACGCCGGTTTCCAAGGGAACGGCCGGACTTCGCAGGAACAGAATGGACAGAATTACAATGGTTGACGGCCTGAAGTTCAAAGAACCGAATCATCCTTGCCCAGGAAATATAATGATTTGATTTCTTCGGTTGAGACCCTGCCCTCGTTGATTATGGTAAGGGTCCCCTTGCTGATGTCCACGACGGAGGGAAGCGTATGTTCCTTGCAGAATTCATCGATCAGGAGCAGACAGTCGATTTTACCATCCAGCGCGGCGATGATATCCTTTTTACGGAAAATGGGTTTTTTCTCCTTGTCGAGAAGCGCGGCATAGAGGCACGGTTTGCCGACATGCTCGATGATGTCCTGCTGGTATTTGCTCCGGGGCATGCGCACGGGGATGGATGTTCCCCTGGAGCCGATATCTTCCACGTAAACAATAAGCTCGCCGGGCCATATCCGGTGCATGAAATCGAATTCCAGCTTGTCGATGTTTGCTATCTCGTTGAGCATTTTAAAAGAAGATATCATGCGGACCATGTGCTCGTCGGTGTCTCCGGTCAGCTTTTTAATATGTTCGCGTTTTGCGGGCTCATTGATGCATACAAGACCGTAGATCGCGTCCACCGGCATCAGCACAGTATTGCCGTTTTTGATCATGGCGGACAGGGACCGGGTTATGGACGGATCAATGGTGCCGTCTTTTTTCAGTTTCTTGATCGAAATGATATCAGTCTTCATTGTAGGCGTCACACCATCTTTGTCAGTAATATAGCAATCAAACATTTTCTGAATATTTTCTTCTGATGAATGCAACCAGACCGGCTATGATAAGCGCTGATAGCGAAATCCATAGTATCCTCAAATAAGGCAACGGAACGGGAAGGTCTTCCTGTTTCTTTTCAGGTTTCCTGACGATGTTCATCTTCCCGCCGTCCCTGAAATACAGGACACTGCTGCCGCTTCTAACATAGCCGGAATCGGCGATCTCGCCGTCGGAATACTCCCCGTTCCGGTATTTTTTTAAAAGGCGCTGTAAATTGTTGTTTTCTGATTTCAGCGCCTCGATGCTGGCCGCGATACTGTTCTTTTCCCTGTCCAGCGCGATACGTTCCAGCAGCCCGCTTTCGCTGAAGACAAAGAAATAGACAGAAGCAAGCAGAAAAACAATTATGAATAAGGCCCAGCGGTAATGCTGTCTATCCAATGTTGTAAAATACCCCCGTGCCCGAAAATGTAGCCATTACGCCGAGCTCTTCCTCAATGCGGATCAGCTGGTTGTATTTTGCCAGCCTGTCGGTCCTGGATGCCGAGCCTGTTTTTATCTGGCCGGCGTTCATGGCGACAACCAGATCCGCTATGGTGGAATCCTCCGTTTCGCCGGAACGGTGAGAGACAACGGCGGTGTATCCGGCCCGTCTGGCCATTTCAATCGCCCGTATCGTTTCGGTAAGGGTCCCGATCTGGTTCACCTTGATGAGGATCGAATTCGCTATTCCCCTGTCGATGCCCTGCTTCAGCCGCTCGGTATTGGTAACAAAGAGGTCGTCGCCGACGATCTGTATTGTATCGCCGAGCCTGTCGGTCATTATCTTCCAGCCGTCCCAGTCGTTTTCGGCAAGGCCGTCCTCGATTGAGATGATGGGATAGTTCTTGACCAGGCCGGCATAGAGATCGACCATCTGCGCGCTGTCGCGCACGCTGTTGTCGCTCTTGGAAAAAATATATTTTTTTTGGGAAGTGTCATAGAATTCGCTGGAGGCAGGGTCAAGGGCTATCATGATGTCGGTACCCGGCTTGAATCCCGCTTTTTCGATTGCCGTCATGATGTGTTCCAGGGGCTCCTCGTTTGATTTGAGCGACGGGGCAAATCCGCCCTCGTCTCCCACGCTGGTGGAATGGCCCCTGGATTTGAGGACCGATTTGAGGGAATGGAAGGTTTCAGCGCCCATCCGCAGCGCTTCCCTGAAGCTGGGGGCTCCCACCGGCATGATCATGTATTCCTGGAAATCGACATTGGAGTCGGCATGGGACCCGCCGTTTATGATGTTCATCATGGGGACCGGCAGTTCACAGGCGCTTACGCCGCCGATGTACCGGTAGAGAGGGAGCCCCAGGGTTTCGGCCGCGGCCCTGGCGCATGCGAGGGATACGCCGAGGATCGCATTGGCTCCGAGCTTCGACTTGTTGGGGGTCCCGTCAAGCTCGATCATGACGGTATCGATCTCGATCTGGTTTGCGGCATCCATCTCGATGATGGCGCCGGATATGATCCTGTTGACGTTGTCAACGGCCTTTAATACGCCTTTTCCGAGATAGCGCTTCTTATCGCCGTCACGCAGTTCAACGGCCTCATGCTCGCCGGTAGACGCGCCGGAAGGAACGGCCGCCCTTCCGATAAAACCGGAAGACAGCTTAACGTCGACCTCTATGGTCGGATTCCCGCGGGAATCGAGAATTTCCCGTGCATGGACATCGGTTATTATGGTCATGCAGCGTCTCCTTGTAAACCACGCATCGCCGCGCAGGACGGAAAAAGTATTACAATTGTTCCATGTAAAAATAGAATAACTATATAATAATCTATTGGCTATAATATCAAGCACATTTTGATTATGGAGTATGCAGGGACATGTAGATGAGACGACATGGATTATAATGATAATGTTGTTATTTCTAAATACGTAAGCAAAAATAATTGGTGGTGACCGGTACTGAGGGGATGCGCTTTCGCCGGTAATCAGTAGGCCAGGCAGACCAGGTAATAGGAATTGTCGCAGGTTGCAGTTGCTTCGCTGATGGCTGCTCCGCCCGCCTGCCCCTGCTCGGTGCTGACCCTTTCATTCCATTCGCTGCAGCTATAAGATGTGCTCCCGTCGGCATTGCTCCCGGACCACCAGTAATTCGTAAGTGTCATGCCGAGGGCCGTATTGATGGGATTGTCTATAGCGCCGTCCCAGAGGCCAGCCCAGGAACTTGAAATCGTGGTCAGGGTCATGGAAGGTGAAATGCCAATTACCGGGTATTGCCAGTATTGGACTGGGACCAGCAGCCGTATTTCCTCTGTAATGGAAAAGCTCCGGAAGGCCTTGACCGTTGATGCCCCCGCCAGGGTTAGATACGGAAGTCCCATGGTATAACAATCGCTGTTAGAGTCACTTTCACCCCCTGCGTCACCCGAAGAGGTGCCAATCTGGTAGAGATAGATGGCGGTTTTAGGCGGGACTCCGTACATGGCAAGGTTGAACATGTCGCTGCGTTCGCAGGTGGCAAAGACCAGGAAAGACAGGAGCGTCATGATGGCTATGGCCAATCTCTTCATGGATAGGGCACCTCTTGTTACGGGTATTAATGTATCATGGAGACGGCGCTCCGTCCATACAAAAATCATTCACGTTATTTATTTTTTACCGGGTGGCCGCCGCGGCCATCGAAACGGCTCTTTTTTTCGCACCGGGCAATGCAGTTGTCCCTGACCGGGCCGGTGAGGACATTGCACCTGGTTTCGCAGGGTGACGGACTCTCGTGAGGAACGGTTTCTTTTTTCTGGGGCGCTGCATATAGCTTATTGTCGAGACAGACGCGCCGGCACGTTATATTATCGATGCCTTTATACTGCTCGCAGGCCGATTCGCAATCGCGGATCTTCTTCTTAACCTGGTTTTCGCCTGAGGGGGCGTTCTTTTTCCTGGCGCTGACGCAGGTCCTGATGCACGTATAGCGGGCCTCGCCTTCCAGGACCGAGCACCGGGAATTGCAATCGCTCTCCCGGTCGGAGACGGAAGTGCCCCGCACGGCGGTAACCGTTGAAGGCGGCAGGAACAGCAGGGCTGCGGCAAGGAAAAGTAGTTGCGGCTTGTATATCATAACCCGACCTCCCCGGCGACCGGACCATGCGGAATTTCACTTTTCTCCGGCAATTCGCCTGAATAGTCTCAGAAGCATATCCGTGGTCAGCCTCAAACGTCCCGTGCGAAAAATTTTAAGCTTCCCCCGGTCATTGGTAATTGTATACGAGAACAGGTACTGCTTTTCGCCCCCGCTGCCTGCGGCAAGGCTTCCGTAGCGCAGGTCATTGAAAATAAGCTTCCCTTCTCTTTTATCTATTGTGTAGAAATCCTTGGCAAAGGAAATAAGCTTTCTGATCCCGGTGTATCCGCTGAGATCGCTGATGTATTCATGGTTTTTCCTGTCTTTTTCAAATCGGATATCATCATTGCCGTCAAGGTTCGAATAGTAGCCGGTATAGAAGAATTCATCGCCTTCGGCGATGCCGACCCACAGGAAATTCGTAAAGGGCATTGGTGTTGTCATGAGCCTGACGAATCTTATTTTTTGATCGGCAAGGCTGTCCCTGAAAACTGTTTCAACATGGTCCTTGTTTAACACCGTCGCGGCAAGATAGACCAGGCCCAGGGCAAGACCGGCGGCGAAAAGCCTCTTCCGGATATTTTCATTCTGCCTGAAGAGGAATAGAGACAGGGCTGAAAAGAGTACCGGTATGGAAAACAGGGGGTCAACAACGGCGATCGTCCCCCAGGCGACCCTGCAGTTGTTGAATGGAAGAAAAATCCTGGTCCCATAGGACGTGAAGCAATCGAGAAAAATGTGCGACAGGATACCCAGGAGGACAATAAAAACCCAAGTCGGGAAGCTATGGGAAATCCCCTTTTTCGGATCGAGACGATAGATCACGAGGCCCAGCAGGGGGGCTGTAAGCGCGGCAAAGACAATTGAATGGGTGAAGCCGCGGTGGATATCCAGCTGCGACATCGGGCCCAGGAACAATGTCGGAATAATGTCGATATCTGGCAGGGCCCCGGCGAGGGCGCCGCAGGCGGGAGCGCGCAGGTCGCTTTTTTTCCCGGCTGTTAATCCTGCGACCGCGGCTCCCAGGGCGCTGTGGGTAAGAGGATCCATGGCTGTCTATTCCTTCTGCCACTTGAAAAGGAGCGATCCCGCGACAAGGAAAACCAGGGACATGGCGGCTAGGATGAGTATATTCGATTGCACCTCCCTGATCCCGGCGCCGTCGTTCATTATCTTTCTGGCGGCGTCGATCATCTGCGTCAGGGGGAATATCCGGGAGGCTTTCTGCACCCAGGGCGCGGTGCCTTCGAGGGAAAACCAGACTTCGGACAGGAACATCATGGGCCAGGTGATCAGGTTCAGTATTCCCCCGGCGAACTCCTCGCTGCCGCTGCGGGACGCCACGACCAGCGCGAGGGATATCATGCTGAAACCGCCCAGGCAGACCACCAGGAGAAGGGTCAGGTAGGAGCCGCGCACATGGAACCCGTACAGGAGTTTGCAGCCGATGAATACGATGGCCGTTGTGAGAAGGAGAAGATACATGCGTGACATGATCTGGGACGTCAGAAACTCCCAGGGCCTGAGGGGCGTAACGCTCATGCGCTTCAGGACGCCGTTCTTGCGGTAGGTGACGACCACGTATCCGACGCCGAAGAGGGCGCTGAACATCATGTTCATTCCCAGTATGCCCGGGAAAAGCCACTCGATGTAGGGGATCTCGACGCCGCGGACCTCCTCCTTCCTCAGGTCAGTTCCGGCGGTGTCGGCGCTGGACTTGAGAAGACGCTCGGCGACATAGCCTTTCGGCGAGGTCCTGCTGGTCCAGTATGTCCCCTTGTCCCGGTCAATAAGCAGGTCTATCCTGTGGTGGAGGAGCTTGGGGACGGCCTGGTCTTCCGACTTGAAGGGGATGAAATCAATATATTTCATTTTTTTGAAGCTCTCCATCTGCGCGTCACCGGGGGCTTCGGCCGACGGCCTGGACCCGATTATTCCTACCTTGTAAAGGACCTGCCGATCGTCGTTGAAAATAAGGCTGAACCCCACAATGACGAAGACAGGGAAAAGAATGTTCCACGCAAAGGCGGAACGGTCCCGTAAAAATTCAAGGTTCCTGGCCTTGAACAGAGTCCATATCCTGTTAAACATTGCAGGCCTCCAGTATGGGGAGCTTCCGTCTCATGGCGCCGATCCTCATGCCCTGAGCTCGTGGCCGGTCATTTTGAGGAACAGGTCTTCCAGGTTCTGGTTGCGCACGTTCATGGTCGAAAGATCGATGCCGAGTTCCACGAGCCGGTACAGGCATTCATTGGGCGACGGTGTCTGGATTTCAACGTTATTATCAGTGCGGAACCACCGGCAGGGAAGGTCCGCGAGGACGGCGTCATCGATCTGCGCGTGAAGGCTTATGGTTACGCCGGCGCAATGTTCGTCAAGGAGTCCCCGGGGCGTCCCCATGGCGATTATTTTACCATGATCTATGATGCCGATGCGATCACAGAGTATTTCGGCCTCTTCCATGTAATGCGTTGTCAGGACGATGGTCCTGTTCATCGACTTGATCCGGCGCACGATGTCCCAGAGGTGACGGCGCGCCTGGGGGTCGAGACCCGTGGTGGGTTCGTCAAGGAAAAGAAGTTCCGGGTCGTTGGCCAGCGCCATGGCCAGAAGGAGGCGCTGTTTCTGCCCCCCGGAAATCTTTCGGTTGTCCCGCTTCAGGATTTCTTCCAGGCGGCAGGTATCGATAAGGTATGACAGGTCGGCCCTTCGGTCATACAGGTTGCGGAAGGTCAGGAGGGTCTCCTTCACCGTGAGGAACTGGGGAAGCTCGGTGTTCTGGAACTGGATGCCCACCTCGTTTTTAAAGGAATTGCCCCGCCGCTTGCCTTTGTAGAAGACTTCTCCCGCCGTGGGCTGGAGTATTCCTTCGATGACCTCGATGGCCGTTGTTTTGCCGGCACCGTTCGGTCCCAGGAGGCCGAAGCAGGTGCCCGGCTCAATGGAAAAGCTTATGCCGTCCACCGCCCTGACTTCGGGGAAATGCTTTGCCAGTTCTTTAACTTCGAGGATCGGTTCCATGTCGTTTCTGCGCCGCGTTCCGGATATGTATGATTTGTGACGTGCGGGCACGTGCAATGTTACTTTAAAAAATTACGGCCATCACAGAGTCGATTTCTGCAAGAATACGTTTAAGCTCGGCCGCATCGGATTTTGTCATCAGGTTTCTAGTTCGCATGAGTCTGCCGAGCGAATCGTATATTCCGTCAAAGGCCTGGCCTATGCTCAGGTCATTGTCCATGCTGGTTTCGAATTTCCGCTGCATATCGCCGATGATGTCCCTGACGAGCCTGTCCGGCCTGCCGGGATTCGACCGCGGAGGCACGCAGAGCTTCCGCGCCAGAAGCCTGAAATCCTCCATCTTGTCGCAGGCCTTTTTGAATTTATCAGCGGTGAAGTTAAGCTTTTTCCGGTAATGCGTGTAAAAGAGAAAGAACCTGAGGTCGCGGTTCCCGCAGCCATGGCGGTAGATGTCCTCGGGATATATGATGTTTCCGCGGCTTTTTGACATCGGTTTGCCGTTGACGACAAGGTGGGCGCCATGCAGGTAGTAGTTCGCGAAGGTGGCCCCGGTGTAGGATTCAACGATGGCGATGTTGTAATCATGATGGCGGTAGATGTTGTCTATGCCGCCGCAGTTGATGTCGATCATCCCGCCCAGGTGCTGGATTATCACCGAGGGGTCCTGGATGTTCCATGAGGGACGCCCCTTGCCTACCGCGGAGTCCCACCATTTGATGTCGCCGTCACGGTATCCGTGCCAGAGTATGAAATCCCCCAGGTTCCACCGGTTGCCGTTGTAGGTGTCGCGCCGGAATCGTATTGTTCTCTTCGGCCAGCGTTTCATATCAAGGCCATAGAGCTTGCCGAAGCCGCTGAATTTCATCGGGTCGAAGAAAATGTCGACGCCATGGCGATAGGCATGGCCGGAGCCGATGAGTTTTTTAATGAGCTTTCCGGCGCACTGGACGCAGAGGGACGACCGCTGGACCTTTTCGGGGAGAAGAATGTTTAGGGACTTCATTTCCGAAAGAAATATTTTCTCAATATCGCCGGTAAGCTCATCGATTTTCTTTTTTTTCTTTATGGCTTCGAGGATCGTCTTGTCCTCTATGTCGGTGAGGGGTATGGCCCGGTCAACCCGGTATCCTTTATAACGCAGGTAGCGGACAAGGATGTCCTCGTACATGAAGGTCCGGTAATTACCTATGTGGGGGCGGCGGTAGATCGACGGGCCGCAGGTGAATATTTTTACCGTCCTGCCGTTCCGCGGCTTGAATTCCTCCAGCGACCGTGACATCGTGTTGTAGAGTTTCAGCATAGAAAATCCTGTCAGTAATTACCGGCATCAGGGGCACGCTCTAGCGCCCCTGATGCAATAGTACAATTGACGGTTAAATTGTCAATTGAAAGTGATGGGAGGCGCAGAATACCCAAATAGTTATTGACTTTTCCCGGATGATTGATGGTTACCTGTTGATTGATTAATAATCTATCAGGACTATTTTCCCGGCTCACGGCAGCGGGACAGTGCCGAATGGTAGAGGTTGTGCTATGTCAAAAACATTATCGTTCATGGCCGGGCCGCGGGCTCTCGGGATCATCCGGGATGAAGGGCTCAATCCCGATCGAGTCAGCGTCATGGCCGGAGCCGCCGGAGGCCCCAAGTGGCTTATCCTGGGCGGTATGGACCGTTTCCTTGCCGGAGAATTTTTCAGAGACAGGAAAAAGCCGCTTTACCTGGTGGGATCCTCCATCGGGACCTGGCGATTTGCCGCCATGGCCCAGAAAAAACCTGTCGAAGCCATAGATGCTTTTGAAAAGGCGTACCTTAAGCAGTCATACTCCCGGGTGCCCACCACGGACGAGGTAACCGGCGAGAGCCTGTCGATACTCGATGACTATCTCCCCGACAGCAGGATATCCCAGATACTCAACCATCCCTTTTATCGCCTCAATATACTGGCGGTTAAATCAAGGCATATCCTGGCCGTTGAGTCGCGTCCGGCCATAGCCGCGGGCATGGCCGCGGCGACACTCACCAATATAATATCGCGAAGATCCATGGGGCTCCACTTTGAGCGCACCCTTTTTTATGACCGCAGGGATATCGCGCCGTTTCATGACCTGAAGGGCTTTCCCATCCACAGGGTGGAGCTGACTCATGATAATCTTAAACCGGCCATCATGGCATCGGGTTCGATCCCGATGGTGATGAAGGGGGTCACCGGGATCCCGGGCGCGCCGGAAGGGACATACCGCGACGGCGGCATGATAGATTATCACCCGGACATTCCCTTCGATCCAGATCCGGAGCACATCGTGCTCTATCCTCACTACACGGGCTCCATTATCCCCGGATGGCTTGACAAGCACGTTCCCTGGCATCGCGCCCAACGAAAGCACCTGGACAACGTGCTGATCGTATGCCCGTCGAAAGACTTTATCGCCGGCCTGCCCTACGGCAAGGTCCCGGACCGGAACGATTTCATGAAGTTCAAGGGAAGGGATAACGAGCGGCTTGGTTACTGGCGCAAGGCCATTGAAGGCGGGAAAATACTCGGGGAAGAGCTTTGTGACGCCGTGGCTTCGGGGAAAATCCGGTCGATTGTGTCTGAATATTGATATCGGGCAGAACCGGCAATAAAAAGAGCCCCTGCCCGGTGATCGGACAGGGGCTTCTGTACTATACCATAATGTTATTTTACTTGCCGCCCTTCAATGCCGGATAGCCGGCCTTGATGGCGTCATTGATCATCTTGTTGTATTTCGACGTCTTGGCGCTTTCTATATATTTCGGGTGTTTGACCATCAGCTTCATTTTTTCCAGGGACTTTGCAGGAATGCCCTTGATTGTCGAATTGGCTATGCCGACCGGCACGCCTTTGCCGAGGTCAGGATCAATCGTGAAGGAAACCCTGGTATTTTCCCGGTCCACCCATTCCAGCAGGAACTCGCAGCTGAAGTGCGGCATCCTGACGTATCCTTTTTTTGAGTCATAGGCTATGTCATCTGTCGAAAAGGCTTTTATGAGACACCATCCCTTCGGATAATTGAGGGTGACATCTGATTTGAGAACCATGTCCCTGTCGGTGAGGATCGGAACGTGCTGCTGGAACCAGAAAACAAAGACGTCGGCCTGGTCGTTGACGACCTTCAGCATTTTCGTGTCTTTGCAGTCGGACATCCATGCCGGATAATTGATGATGTCCCGGATAACCATCCCCACGACTTCCATTTTCGCCGGGATAACGCAGACAGCCTTCGCGGCAATGTATTCTTTCCCGGGCGACGGGCTGGTGAACACCTGGCAGCCGTTATTTGAGCCGGCCAGCTTCCACTGATATTGCACGCCGCTCTGTGAGCCCGTTGTCAAAATTGTCACAAAGAACAACAGGGCCCCGATGATAACCGTATTTTTTTTTAACATAAAAACCTCCAAGGACTGTAATAATATTGATAATCAGCCGTCCGGGTTTTGAAAATGCGGTACAAACTGACATATATGCCCGTTCCATAAAAAACCGTCCGGCCGGATTGAAACATGGAGCCGGTTTGTATCCCCTCCACTATCTACTTTACGCAGATTGTGGTTATCTACAATACGAGCACGGATCTGTCAAGAAATAAACTGACATGTCAGTTTTAATTAATTTTCCAAATATTATGGCGCATGACGGGCTGCGGACTATCCCCCCTGCCTTCAGTTAAGCGAGTTCGCTGATTGGCCTGTACGGCAGGTCGTGGGCTTCAGCAACGGACCGGTAGGTCACTACCCAGCCGGTCGTATTGACACCGTGGGACATTGCAACTATTCCTGTCAGGAAGGTAAAAACTATGACGGCACATGGAGCGGAAAAAAACAACCGGAACGTCAAGGCTGCCGCATGAGGAAAAAGGCCGGGATGGCTATGGTCTCAGTTGAGCAATGCAATTCTTATTATCCCGATAAAACACACTATGCCCTTCAGAAATCCCTCCAGTACATCAGGTTTAATCCTCCCCGGGGCAGAAAGGTGCTCCTGAAGCCGAATATTATTGGACAGAATACCCCGGAACAGGCAACAACGACCCATCCGGGGATCATTGATGCCGTGTGCCGCTATTTCTCGAAACATGGCTGCAGCATTAGCATCGGGGTTTCTTGGGCCTTTTGCCAGGGAGCCATAACCCTCAGGGAAAGCGCCGCAAACATGCTGATGCGAGGCATGCGGCATATCCTGAAGCTGTAGTGCCGGACAGACGATGCACACCTATATCATGGAAAAATAGTAGTTCTCGATCATCTCGAAGTTCTTTTTCACGGCCTTGGCGCCGGTAATGATGTTCATGTGCCCGGGGAGAAGATATTCTATGTCAAGTTTCGATATCCGCTTGATGCTTTCTATCAGCTTGTTGCCGTCGCCGCCGGGGAAATCGACCCTTCCGACGCTCTGCTCGAACACGACGTCCCCGCAGACAAGGGTCTTTTTCTCTTTCCAGTACATGCATAGGGAGCCCGGAGAATGCCCCGGCGTGTGGTATATCTCAAGGTCGGTGCCGGCCACGTTCCAGACCCCTTCCTTCATGACGAGGTTGAACTCGAGCTTCGGAAAGGTCATTCCGAACATCTGGAAGAACTGCGGTCCCAGCTGGTTGTAAAAGGCTATCTCCTCCTCGTGCATGCCGATGGGGATTTTTTTGGACGCTAAATCGAGGGAGCCCTCGAAATGATCGGGATGGCAGTGGGTGTTGATGCAATACTTTATGTCCTTCGGGTTGAGGCCGTCTTTTTTCATTTCCTCAAACCGCATGTCAAGGTAGTTCTTAAGTCCCGGGTCGAAAAGAATATTGAGGGGTTCGCCGAAATAGAACATATTGGCATTATTGACAAAATATCCTTTCCATACGTACGAGTATACGCCGTCACACACTTTCATTCTGGTTCTCCTTTGGTTTGTTTAGGTACCGGCCGTCCAAGCTTTGCCAGCACTTTTTTAATGTCGTTCCATACCTCGCGCCGCAGGGGGCTGGCCTCGCCTCCGTTCCTCAGGATGTAACTGGGATGGTAGGTCGGCATGACCGGGATGCCGCAAAATTCGCCCCACCTGCCCCGGATCGCCGTGATGCCCCTGGCGGTGCCCAGGAGGAATTTCGCCGAAGGGCTCCCCAGGGCCACGATGACACGGGGCCGTATGATCTCCACCTGCCGCCTGATATAGGGCGAGCAGGCCGTCAGTTCGTCCCTGTCCGGCGGGCGGTCCCGCTCCATTTTCATGTCCACCGTGGGCCTGCATTTAACCAGGTTCGCGATAAACACGCCTGACCGGGGCATACCCATGCCAAGCTCTATGATCCTGGTAAGGAGCTCTCCCGCACGGCCGACAAAGGGCCGACCGGAAAGGTCTTCCTGCCTCCCGGGACCCTCGCCTATGAACATGACCTCCCCGTCGGGGTCACCTTCGCCGAAAACGGTATTTGTGCGGGTGACGGCGAGCCGGCACCCGGTGCAACGCTCAACCCGGTCTTTCAACTCCTGAAGCATACGCTCTTTGGATTCCATGGGTCAATGATCATAATTATTTTGTATTTGTCAAATCATCCTGTTTTCTGTAAGATGAAAAAATACCTGTTCTATTTCAGGATTGTCGTCTCTAACGGGCGGGAACCGCGGGGTGCTGACGATAATATTCACCCGTTCCCCGCATCTTTTTGTTGAAACTGTTTTAAAAATACCTGGGGGAGAAAAACAATGAATTATTTTGATTCTTTTTTGACCAAGGGCGGCGTTAATCCACTGAAGGGATTCATCATCAAAGAGGCTCATCTGGACAACGTGATGGTTACCTGGGTTGAAATGCAGCCCGGTTCTGTTCTGCCGGAACACAGCCATGACCATGAGCAGATCAGTCTGGTCGTTGACGGAGCTCTTGAGCTGACCGTCGGAGGCGAGACAAAGCTGATGAAAAAGGGCGATGTGGCGGTTGTTCCCTCCAATGTTCTCCACGGCGGACGGGTCCTGGACGAATTCACCGTCGCCATTGACGCCTGGAACCCAGTCAGGGAGGATTATCTGTATAAAAAATGAACGAAGAAGACGAGGATTATTATCCGGACCCCGAGGATTTCAAGGAGGAGCCACGGCGGCCCCCGGGTCCCCTGGCGCATTTCCCGTCATTGCGCCACGGGGTCCCGGCGGTTATATCATTTTTCGTGTGCTATCTGGCCACGGTGGCGTATTCACGGTATCCTGTCGGAGAATATCTCTGGGTGAACGGCAGCTCTGTTTTTGGGGGCCATGAATACTGGAGGCTGCTCACCGCTATTGTTACCCATACCGATCTTTCGCACCTGCTCGCCAATGCCCTGATAGTACTCGTCTTCGGCTGGATGCTGAAGGCCTACTTCGGTTGGATCGTTTTTCCTTTTATTTCTATAGCTGTCGGCCTGATAACAAATACCATTACCATTGCCATGTATGCTCCGGGGATAAAGCTGCTGGGCGCTTCCGGCATGGCCTACGGCATGGTGTCCCTGTGGCTTGTTTTCTACCTGCGTCATGATGTGGACCACAGGGTCCCGGTCCGCCTGGTGAGGGCCGTCGGGTTTGCCCTGGTCATGATGTTCCCGACAACTTTTGATCCCCGGGTCAGTTACCTGTCCCATGCCGTCGGCTTCGGCGTCGGGCTTGCCGCAGGGTTCATCCTTCTGCCGTTTATTACCGTCCGGGAGCCAGCCTGATTATGCCCCAGAAAAAGTTCTTGTAAAAAAACCTGGATATTCTCGATTTAAAGTCATGCGTGGTTTTACCATGCGCCCTCTGCTGGTAACGATTATCTTGGTTTGCGGAGCGACTCATGTACGGTGAAATGCACCTGTCACGCCGGGAATTGCGGTCCTGCATGGACCTGGGAAAAGCGTTGACCTCGGAACTGGACCAGAACAGGCTTTTCGGAACGATTCTCAAAAAACTCTCAGATCTGATCCCGGCAGACATCTGGTCCCTCCTCCTGGTGGAGCGCGAGAGGAACGAGCTTGTTTTCAAGGTGAGCGTTGATCTGGATATCAAGGAATTCAAGGACGTCCGCATCGGCATGGGCCAGGGCATAGCGGGACAGGTGGCCCTCACCCAGGTCCCCATGGTGGTTGATGACGTTAAAACCTGCAAGTACTTCAATGAACAGATAGACCTCATGTCCGGCAAGGTCACCAAATCGGTAATGTGCGTGCCCCTCATTTTCGGCAGCCAGACCGTGGGTGTCATCGAGGCCATAAATCCGTACAAGACCAACAAGAAGGCCCTGTCGCTGTTGATGTTCGTGGCGGATTATGCCGCAATCGCGGTTGAAAACACCCGGAGATACCATTACATACAATCCCTTGCCAACAAGGACAACCTGACGGGACTGTACAACACCCGCTATTTATACAACAAGCTCAATGAATTGTTTGAAGTCAGCAGGGTTTCAGGGGAGCCCCTGGGGCTTATTTTCATGGACCTTGACAACTTCAAAAGGGTTGTCGATGCCCATGGACACCTGAACGGCAGCCAGGCCATACAGGAAGTGGCCCATACCATCAGGGATTGCCTCGGGGAACCGTCATTCGCCGTCAGCTATGGCGGTGATGAATTCGTCATTGTCCTTCCACGCCATGACAAGAAAGCGGCCATTCAGAAAGCCGAGGAGATACGGGCTCTGATGGATAAGACCGTGTATCTTTCAAACCGGGGGATAAATGCGCGGTTGAGCGCCAGTTTCGGAGTGGCATCGTATCCGGAAGACGCGACGAACATAACGCGGCTTCTGTCTGTTGCCGATAAGGCAATGTTCAGCATCAAGGACAGGGGCAAACACGCAGTGGGCACGCTGTTCTAAAAGTTAAGTCCAGCCTGATATTAACTATTTTTGTATTTCTCGATGTTTTTCTCGTCAACGAGAAGCACTGCTGCGGAAATGACAGTGGTCCAGAGGCCGTGTTTGTTCCCTTCCGCTGACTGGCTTATGTTGCGCGTTTTGAATATGTGGCCGCTGGCACGGTAAACCTGCTTTCTTTCGTCCCAGGCCTGGTCGGAATCAAAGGGGATGCCCAGTGTTGAAGCGAGCATCGTCGCAGCAAGGTCCTCGGCGAAATCGCCGGACAATTTTGCGACTTCTCCGAAGGAATGGTGCTCTGAAAGGTACCCGTAGTTTTCCTGGTCCCGGGGCATCGCGATGCCTATTGCCGCTGAGACAAGCCTGTTCGGTTCATTGGTTTCGTTTCGCGCCATGACGCAGAAGGTGATCTGGCCCGGATGGAGCAGTTTGATGCCTTCTTTCTGCGGGATAATTTTACACTTCGGCGGCAAAATGCTTGAAACATACACGAGATTGCATTTTTCAATGCCGGCATTTCTCAATGCAAGCTCAAATGAAGAAAGCTTATTCTTATGGACACCCACGCCTTTTGTCAGAAACAATTTATTTGGTACCATACCGCCTCGTACAATACTATAATGATAAAAATTATTTTATGTCGCTCTAAATGACAAGAAGTTTTTTGCTTAGTTAAGGTTAACCGCCATATTTTTTGATTTTATCCGCGGCCGGCATGAAGCCTCAACGGAACAGGAACAGCGCCCTCCGGTGACGTGCTAGTAAAACCTTGAAACAGGGATCAATTTTTTTAAATCTTAAAATATGACAAGAAAAAAATGGTGCGGGGGTATTTTTTTAATCATTTAATGGGGATCTTGAGAACCGCGGTCGTTTTGTTGTTTTCCGATGTTATGATAAAATCTGAATCGCTTCCGCCCATGCTCCTGAGCATCATGGAAATAAGGATGAGGCCGAGGCCGGCGCCTTCATCTATTTCTGTGCTGACTTCATCATCATTTTCCGCGAAATATTCTGTAATATCATTGTACCGGCTGGCGCATTTGAGTTTGTTATGGACCGTTGTTTTTTCCCGATCGGTCATTTCAACGGGATTGGTGACCGTTATATCCAGGCAGGTCGGCCCCGACTGTATGCTGACCTCCGCTTTCATGTCCGCAGCACGGGCCAACCGTTCCAGGCTCGCCGCGTTCTCCCGGCTCAATTCCAGCTTGAAGAGCTTGAGGGCCATTTCATATTCCAGGACGTTTTCAGAGGCATTTTTTGAAGAATACCCTTCGAAATAGATGTTCTTGAAATTTGCCTTGACGGCGTTTATTACGAGTTCCTTCAGGCACGTGTACACGGGTGGCATCATATCGAGCTTATTGTATTTCTTGAAAATAAGCGAGAGCACTTCTTTCATGCGGGTTTCCACATAATCGCTTACCGAATAGGCAAAAATCTTTATTTTTTTATTTTGCAATACCGCTTGTTCAAGAGTCATTTCCATAAACTGCACCTGATGCCACACTGCAATGAAATGACGGTATTATCAAGCGAATTTATATGGACAGAATCCATATTTTTACGGTAAACCATGGATGCGCTGATAACATGACCATTAAAGTTGTCATAATAATATGGGTTGTGTTAACGGAAAAAACTAATGGCGGGGATTACGTTTTTTGAGGTCATTAAGTCAATGGGGTTCTTTGGTGTATATTTCATCCAAATTGTTCATTTAATTGCAATAAACCAGCTTCTATGAGAAAAATAATTTGATGATTGATATGTTTCACAACTATATTGGGCATGTTGCGTTATATTTCAATAGTCAAGGTATTCTATGAACCTCACTCATTATGAACAAAGAGCACTGAAGGAAATCGAGGAATGGGAGACGGCAAAACCCGGCCTGGTTATTAAGACCATGGACGCCCTCGGCAGGCCAGTCACGGTCATTATGGAGAAAGTCCCCCGCCCCCTTCGAGGGACCGCTGAAAGGGCCGTCATGGGCTTCATGGAAATGCTCAAGGATATTTCGTACTGGACCTATTCCGAAAAAAGCATAATTAAAAAAGGCATGAATAACGGCCTGGATGTTTCAGCCGTTTCACATTTGGCGGGCCAGGACCTCGAAAAGCTGGACAGGCTGGCACGGAGGCACTTTGCTTCCGCAAAGATAATCGCGGCCCTGGAGGGAGCCGGATGCGGTCTGGGCGGCCTCGCGCTGATCGCGGCCGATATCCCCGTGCTCATGGGAATCATATTCCGGTCGATCCAGCAGATAGGGACCTGCTACGGCTTTCCCATGCAGGACCCATCGATGCTTCCGGTTGTCATGGGGATATACAATGCAGGTAGCGGCGAATCTGCGGCGGTGAAATCCGCCGCCCTGGCGGATATGCAGATCGCGGCCGCGACCATGGCGGGCAAAACGGCATATCTCAAGATGGCCGCGAAGACAAAGACAGCCATGGCGCTGCGGTTCATGGAGAACTCGGCGGGGTCTCTACCCTCCCGGATCGCCAAAAACATATCAAAAAGAAAACTGGGACAGGTGATCCCCGTGGTTGGCGCGGTCATCGGCGCAGGGTTCAATTACTGGCTCATGAGCCACACCCTGACGGCCGCCTACATGATTTTCAGGAAAATGCACCTTGAAAGAAAACAGGAGGCGGCCCCGAAACGGCCGGCCGGCAATCCGGCCATCGAGGCCGTGAAACGCCGTTTCAGGCTGCTCGGGGTCAGATAAAGGGAGATGGTTTACATCGTCGGCATAGATCATCTCGTCCAGTACAACGGCCCCGTGCCGGAAGAGATACGGTCGGAATTCAGGTCATATCTTGTGGCTACATGCCGTGAACTGGAGATCAGGGTGCTGGCCGAGGAATTCAGCGAAGAAGCGTTGTATGACGTTTACCAGGCCAGCGCTGATACCGCGCAGGAGGCGGCCCGGGTCCTGGACATAGAGCACCGGTATTGCGATCCCGGCAGTCAACAGCTTGCCGAACTGGGCATACCCTGCTTCGGGGATCTGCGGGAACAGGCTCGGATCGCGTTGAACGCCCCTGCAGCGTATATACTCGATTATGGATTAAGGAAAAAAGTTATTGCCCGCGCCTCCGAAATGGCCAGTGCATACTGGCGCATCAGGGAACAATACTGGCTGGACAGGATCAGGGACATCCTGGACCTGAACGTACTTTTCATTTGCGGCCATGACCATGCAGTGCGGTTCAGGGATCTGCTTGTTGAACGGGGTCACCGGTGCGCACTGGTAAACAGGTTCTGGAAAGAGGATGTTTTCTCCGAATATGGCAGACTTGGCCTGACATAAGATGCGCCGGATAAACGCGACGATGCAACAGAAATGAAGTCAATAAAATGACGAGGACAGGGTATGGATTTTACGTCTGATCAAGTATCAAAGATCAATATCATTATCGAAAAGCTTTCCGCCGGGAATCCTGATGTTAAGAATTCTCCCTCAACCAGGGTGATGGCCATTAACCTGCTTAACGCGTATGGATGGGACACTGACAAAACATTGAATTCCCTGAAGTGAACAGTAATTGGCCTATTATTCTACTTTTTTATTATAACAATAGCCGATCTTATTAACAGGAGGATGCTGTTTAACGGTTATACGGGTTTCATAATTATAACCAAATTATAATATACAATAAATTATTATTGACTCTATATTTAATTTGTTCTCTATAATAAAAAATAGGCTGTATTTGATTAAAAGAATAGTACATTGAAATGATATGAAACAGAACGGTACATCACCAGGTAAATTGTTTTTGGAAATCCTTCCTGACTTTATTTCGCAGGATGAAATTTCAGGAATTTTCTCCCGGCAAAAATTGAAACTGCTCGGCCAAAGCGGCGTCAGGTCGGCGTGCATTGTTTCCTCGGAACCCGTTGACGCAAACATATATCTTTCCATGGTAAGTATATTCACGAAAGCCGGGATACAGGTCATGAGTCTGTATTTCGACACGCCCGATGTTCAGCATGTCGGCGCGTTGCGCAGCGCCGTCAATGACCTTAGGAAGGCCCTCGCGAAGGGCGGATGCCTGATCATATCATACCGCACGACGTTCGCCCTGCCCCTTGTGGCAAGCCTGCACATTCAGAACGGCAGAAGCGTCAATGATGCCATAGCGGCGGTACAGCGGATAAAGAAGGATGCCCCGGAACTGGACAGGTACCGCCATGTCCTTGAGGCCTTCGGGGAGTCCCTTGGCAGTCCTCCCGTCGAGGCCCAGCAGATTCGCGACGCCATACGTATCGACAATGCCCCTCCCCTCCAGGTGCAACCGGTGACTTCCGTCCGGAGCAAGGCGGATCGCATGGCCGCTGTGCCGGCGCAGGCGCCCGCCACGGCGTCAGGCGCCGCTGCCGCTCAACCGTTCCCGAAGAAGGCTGACCGGAAAGACACTGCTGCAAAAAAACAGGCCCAGGGCCCACCGGCGCCCCTGGAACCGGTCACCGCCGGACCTTTTTACCGCTCGATACGGTTCAAGCTCATATCCATTATCTCATTCATAATCATAGCGTCGCTCACGGGGATGATATTCCTGGCCAGCTACTTTTTCAAGAATGACAACAAAATCCGGGTTCAGGAAAGCAACCTGCAGATATCGGAAGTGATTGCCCTCAAGATCAAATCGGAAATCGAAAAGTACCAGATCATGTCCTCGGTGATGCTGAAGGAGAAAATGGGGAATGTGACCGGCGAGGAAAGCCTCGTGGCATCGGGACAGAAAGAGGTCCTCTTCGCCGGTATTTTAAAGAAATCGGCCAAGACCGGCAGGGAAGAGTTCGCGAAAACGTTTTTCAACCGTCCGCTGATGAACAAATACCTCATAAACGAATCAGACATCAACACGCTCAACGATAAAAAGCTCCAGGACCTTTCCTTTTCGGGAGAGCACCTGATAATAAACGTCTCCCCCTATCTTGACAATCCGGTGTTTTCCCTCAGCTTCCCCTATGAAAGGGACGCCAATGGCACGGTCAATTCGGTGATGGTAAGCTACATCAGGCTGGAAAACCTCCTGAAGACCTTCAAGACCACGGGGATCACCACCGTTTTCATGGTCAATTACAAGGGTGAAGTCGTAGCCCACCCGGATAACAATGCCGTCCAGAGCGCGGCAAGCTACGCGGCCCTCCCCATTTGCAGCATGATGATGAAAAGCAAGATCGACAACGGCCAGACCCGCTACAAAGACGCGAAGGGCGTCTATTACCTCGGATCGTTCAAAAAAATCGACGTGGGGGGCTTCGGGATCATCGCCACCGTTGACGAGAAGAAGGCCTTCGAGGCGGTCTATGATATACAGAGGCGCAACATGATCATCATGGGCATCGTTCTCACCGCGGCGATACTCATCATATTCCTGTTCGGGAAGACCATCACATCGCCGATCATACGCCTCGTCGGCGCCACGAAAAAGATAATCGAGGGCCAGTACAGCGTCGATATCGCACCGACGACCAAAGACGAAATCGGCCAGCTCACCAGCACGTTCATAGAGATGGGCAGGGGACTCGAGGAAAAGGAGCGGATCAAGAACGCCTTCGGCAAATTCGTCAACAAGGACATCGCCGAGGCCGCCCTCAGGGGCGATCTGCGCCTCGGCGGCGACCGCAAGACGGTCGCCATACTCTTCTCGGACATCCGTCAGTTCACCGCCATATCGGAGAAGCTTGAGCCGGAAGAAGTCGTGGAATTCCTGAACATCTACATGACCAAGATGGTCTCCTGCATCGAACAGACGAATGGCATCGTTGACAAGTTCATCGGCGACGCCATCATGGCGGTATGGGGGACCCCCATTTCAAAGGGCAACGACACCGAGAACGCAATCAACAGCGCCCTGCTTATGCGCGACGAGCTCGTCGCCTTCAACAAGGGCCGCGGCGGAGCGAAGAAGCCGATCATCAGCATCGGCTGCGGCATCAATACCGGCGTCGTGCTGGCCGGACAGATCGGGTCTGAAAACAGGATGGAATACACGGTCATCGGCGACCCGGTGAACCTCGCTTCCCGCATCGAGCAGCTTAACAAGCCCTTCGGGACCGACATCCTGATCAGCGAGGATTCATACAAGCTGGTAAAGGACATTTTTGCCGTCGAGAAGATGAAGCAGATCAAGGTCAAGGGCAAGATGGAGCCACAGCAGATATACGCCGTCCTGGGACGCCTGGACGACCCCGGCAGGCCCACGTCCCTGAGGGAGATGCAGGCCCGCATCGGCATCGATGTCACCACGCTGCTGTCGGACGAGGAGGTGTCGAGGATGATCGATCACGGTGAAGAGAAATATGAAATTATCGAAAAGTGACACCGTTGCCGTCGTCCTGGGCGTCGTGATTCTCTCCGTCCTCGGCTATCTGCTCTACGCGGACATCATGGACAGGTCGGGTGCCGGCAAGACGAAGCTGATCGGCGAGATAACCGCCAAGCGCAACACGGCCGAACGGAAGTTCTCGTCACAGGTTATATGGGACGAGGTGTACAAGGGCTCGAGCCTCTACAATTACGACACCGTGCGCACCGCGGACAATTCCGAGGCCACCATACGGCTCAATGACGGCACGGTGATAACCCTCAACGAGAACAGCATGATACTGCTGTCTCTTTCTGAGAAGGAACTCGACATCAAGTTCATACAGGGGACCATGAGCGCCAGACATAGCGGCGCAAAGGGAACCGGCGTCAAGAACGTCACCATCGAGTCGGGCGAGAGCAGGATTTCCCTGCGCAACGGCGATGTGAGCCTCGCCCAGGACCGCGACAACCAGCTCCAGATGACCGTCAACCGCGGCAAGGCGATCCTGCAGAGCGGCGGAAAGGAAAAGGTCATCAATGAAAACCAAAACATTCTGGCGGGGAAAGACGCGATCCGCCTCTATGACCTCACGATCAAGCTGATCAGTCCCGATAATAACAGGTTTATCCCCTCCGCTCCGGCAAAGACTACGGTGCCCTGCTCGTGGGAGCAGCCCCGCGGCGATTACGATACCTTTCTTGAAATTGCGGCCAATCCTGCGGTTTCGGACCCCTTTATCAGGGTCAGGTCCGCGCGGGGGAATGCCGCGGTCAAGCTGGACGACGGCGTTTATTACTGGCGCGTGACCGCCGTGAACCGGGCGACCCAGAAGATAGAATCCAGCGAGATCAGGAAATTCACGATAGTAAACGACAAGCCGGTGTTCCTGATTGCTCCGGCGAACAGGTCGGTCATCAGGTACCGCGATGCGAATCCCATGATCAACTTCATCTGGTCTAAAAATGAATCCGTGCCGCGGTACCGGCTGACGGTTTCCGGCAGGCAGGACATGTCCGCTCCGGCGGTAAACACGGTGGTTGAAGGGAATAAAATAGCCATTAACAGCCTGGGGCAGAGCACCTATTACTGGAAAGTCGCCAATATTTCAGATACGGACGCGGGAATGGTCAATTCCGAATCGCCGGTATTTACCTTCACGGTAACGAAAACAGACGCCATAGAGCCTCCCGAGCCGTTGTCGCCGGCCAATAACAAGACCATACATCCTCGGTCTATCGCAACGAAGGGCCTCAATTTCACCTGGACCAAGGACCCGTCTATCGTCACCACTGACCTGTCGATTTCCGAGGACAGGAACATGTCCAGGGTGATAGCCAGCAAGTCAAGCGGGGACAACTCCTTCCGTCTTACCGAAGAATTGAAGGAAGGCACCTACTACTGGGGCCTCCGGGGAGTCATGAGCGACGGCAGCAGGACCGACAGCTCCAGGGTTTTGAGCTTCAAGGTCGGCGCGACGGGGACCCTCCAACTCATAGAACCGTCGGACCGGGCCATCATCCTGACGCCGAAGGAGAAGAACGCCTCTGACGTGGGCTTCTCCTGGTCCAAAACGGATTTCGACGGGACCTTCCACGTGCAGGTTTCAAAAACAAGGAACTTTGATGCCCTCGTCAAGGAGGTTTCGACAACGGACCTTTCGACCGTCATTCCGGGCCTGGCCCTGGGGCAGTATTTCAGCCGCGTGAAAATGGTCGATGAAAAGAACGAGACCCTCATGACAAGCAACGTGAACTCGTTTGAGGTGCTGAGCATCCTCGACACGCCGGTGGCCATCGGGCCCCGGGCCGGAAGCGTGGTCGATATGCTGAAGAGGGACACCCTTGATTTTTACTGGAAACCGGTCCGGAACGCCAACCTGTACCGTATAGGGCTCTACCAGGTAAAGGCCGGGATACAGCATTCCGTCGCGACCTTCGAAACACGGGCCACGGCCTATAAATTCGCTGCCTTGAACAGGCTTGATGAGGGAGGGTTCCTATGGACCGTGCAGGCCCTTGAAACTGAAGCGGGGACCAACCGGGTTAAGCGAAAAAGCGAAGAAGCCAGGGCTCCATTTGAAATTAAGCTGGGTATAAAAAAAGACTTGAAGATTGATTCGAATAAGGTTATAGATACGGATTAAGAGTGACGGCCCATGAACAGGAGAGCGGATATTTTTTTCCCTTACCGGATTATCATAACGGCCCTGCTGATAGTTGCCGCATCCTCGACGCTCCTTGCCCAGGAAAAGGAAAAGAAGGAAAAGGCTATCCGCATCAAGTGGGCAGCCGTGGAAGGGGTCATCAAGTATATGGTCCAGATGAAAAACGCTGAGGACACCATTGTCCTCGACAGGACCGTTACGACCAATTTCATCGATTTTGTCCTTCCTCCGGGAAACTATCGCATACGCATCGGCGCGATCAATAAATTTGAAAAAGTGAGCTTCTGGACAGAATGGGAAAACGTGGAAATACGGAAAGGCGTGAAGCAGAAATTCTTCACGAACAGGTATCCCGGAGGCGTCGGCCTAAAAATAAACGGCGGCGTTTCGTATAACATGCTGTTGCCTCAATGGAACAGCATGTACAAGGACAGCGCCTTCAACCTTACCTACCTGGGCTACATGGGGTCCATCGGGTTCCATTTCGGTGAATCCAAATACATAAAAAGCAAGAATTTTGCCCGTTTCATGGGTCTGGAACTTGACGGTCGATACTGCATGTACGCCGGAAAGAACTCGCCCCAGTTCAAATCCAGGCTGGTCAACATCGCCGGCGGACTGAACCTTTTTATCAAGTCACGGCTTGATGTCCCCATCAACTTCTATTTCCGGCTGGGCGGCGGCGCGTCCTATTCGATGCAGACCTATACCAGAGGCAACGCACTGGGGATACCCCTTGTCAACGGCAGGGTCAAGTCCATTGACCCCTATGCCAAGGCGGGCGTTTCCATAGAGGTGAATTTCCTCTATGCCATGAGCCTGAATGTCGGCACCGATTATTATATACTATTCTACAACAACAAGTTCTTCCAGTCCCTGCACTATTACGTAATGCTTGGATTCAGGATTTGAGTTAAACAACGCCTCGTTTTCATGCAATATTAAGGAAAAAGTTCACTGTTCCCTTCAAACGGGAGCGTGAGCACGTTCGCAGATCCTCCGGCACGTCTGCCGTATACTGACGTTGATATCAGGTCCAAAAGGTATATTTTCCTCCAGATATCCTCGATATCGGCTGCCGGGGGCTGCACTTTATTGGCCATGAGAAATTCCATGCTGTACCTGGCGATATACTCGCCGAATTGTGACGCCTTCTGCAGTATGTCCTCGCAACGGATTTTTTCAGCGGAAAGCATCGCGTAGCCTTCACACGCCGCCTGGCTTCCGTTGAATAGCTCTAAAAGGAGTGAAAGACAATCGGCTATCAGTGACATGTCGTCTCCACCTGTCGGGCGCCCCAACCCTTTGAGGAGGGAAATGATGACGCGGTCATGTTCGGCCGCTGAACGGTACCGGCTGTTGCGGACAAGGACCCGCAAAGCGATGACGGCTTCATCGGACAGATATTCGGGGAAATCATTCCGTGAATGAAAAGGCAGACTGATAGACAGGTTGAGCTTCCTGGTAAATTCGGTTACTAAAAGTTGGTTCATAGTTACAGCGCAGGTAATGCCGGTGCCCTCGAAAATGACATTGATCATTGCAAGATTATAGGCAACCATTGCGGCGACGGCATCCATGTCTGAAGGTGAAAGTCCCTGGAAAGGGATATGAGGCTCGATGGTCTTTCTGAGAGCATTTTCCGGGGAAAAGACAAGGTCCACCAACCCTTCTCCGTATGAGTCCGGTTCGGACAATAGATTTGCCAGTTCGGCGGCATTGCCGATGCCAAGGGTTGATTCAGCGAATAAAACAATGTCTTTGCCGGCGGTGACGCCCTTGGAAAAGAATTCTATTATTGCCTGAGCAATGGAAGAATTAACTGATGCAGCCATAGGTCAATCCGTCGAAATTAGCTGCACATTAAAATTGACCGACGGTGCAGGGTTTATCATTTTCATTCTCCTGTCATCAGAGGAGGCATGCCTGGGAGACGGCGCATCTGCAATTGTAAATACAAACAACGGGTGATTTATAACCAGGCTTTCAGGACCAGGTTATCCGGGTTGTCTCACCTGAATCATTGCGAGTAAGACACCCCATCTTAAACAGGCGGTCAACCTCACGGGTAACAAGTTCCTTTTCAAGTCCTGACTGCTCGGTGACATAGTCGATGAAGCCGTTGATCCCGCCGTCTCTTTTCTGATCAGAGAATTGTTCAACCATTTTGCCGTTTATCAGTTTGTAGTTAAAGTCAAGTGACGTGATGCCGTTAACCATGGCGAGATCTTCTTCGGAAAGGGCCTCGCCGCGGTCATGCTTGTTGAGCATGCCGACGATAAGGCGGTTTATGCCGCCGTTGAATTCGTTCACGATGCGGTCCACTTCCTCGTGGGGCAGATAAATCGATTCGCACACGGACTGGTTCGCGTCGTATTTGTCCCAGTCGCTGGTCAGGATCCGCATGCCGTACTCTTCGGCTTTGTCGCGCACCTCGGTGCCGGGGAACGGCGCCAGGATATGGAAGCCGTAGCTGTTGCAGGTGCTCTTGGCGAAGTCCATGGTCTGCTTGACCGTTTCGGGGGTCTCCCCGGGAAGACCCATGATGTACGAAGCCATGGGAAGAATGCCCACCTCGCGGCACAGGGCCAGGGCTTTCTCGATTTTTTCCAGCGTGGTTTTTTTCTTTACGCGGTCCAGTATCTCCTGCACGCCGCTCTCGATGCCGAAGCAGAGCATGGAACATCCGGCCTTCTTCATGATCTCCAGGAGTTCCCGGTTGACGGTGTCGACCCTTGCAAAGGCGGTCCACTCGTGACGTATCCCGCGCCGGAGAATCTCTTCGCAGATTTCAACGCAGCGCTTCTTGTGGGACGTGAACAGGTCGTCAACGATGTTGATCTGCTTGAATCCCATGGTCGATAGCATCTGGAACTCGTCCACGACACGTTTCGTGTCGAAGTACCTGACGCGGCGGCCCACCATCTTCGAGCCGACGCAGAAGATGCACTCGAAGGGACAGCCCCGGGACGTTATCATGTTGATCGGGAGGCCCAGGGCCTTGTACTTGCTCAGCTGAACCAGGTGGCGCGCCGGGTACGGGAGGATGTTGATGTCTGATATGAACTCGCGGGTCTCGGTGTGGCGGATGGACCCGTCTTCCCGGTATGACAGGCCCCTGATGGATGCATACGCTTCCGGGCTGTTGAGGTTCCGCAACAGCTCGGTAGTGGTGAGCTCGCCCTCCCCCCGCACGATAAAATCAAGATGGGGATTGTCGGCCAGCAGGTTCTCCGCGTCAAAAGTGGCATGGGGCCCTCCCATGACGATTGCGGAACCGGGCGATTCCTCGCTGTAATCCCTGAGGATGCCGAGGGCCGTGTTGATGTTCATGGTGACGCCGGTCGCGCCGATGACATCGGGCTTGAACCGTTGAACGGTTTCCCTCGCGTGCTCCCGTGAATAAGGATTAACTATATAATCAGCTATTATTACATCGATGTCCTGTTTAAGAAGGAATGCTCCGAGGGACATAAGTCCGAAGGGCGGAGACGGGGATTCCTCCAATGGATAGGGAGGATTCACCAGCAAAACCTTTTTTTTCATCTACCAGACTCCTGAAAGCTAAAAATATCTAACAAACAAAATAATTGGCATAAGCCGAATTATGTCAAGAAAATAGTTTTCAACGGACCAGAAGAATCAGCCAGCCGATTTTATTGTTGAAATTTTATTGCCGCATCATGTTAAATTTAAAACTGCTGGTAAACATATGGAAAGCAAATCATTGAGATGGAACGCCGACTTATATCAGGTAAGTTCATCGCTCCAGTTTGAGCTCGGGATGAAAGCCATTGGCATGTTGAGGCCCTTGGATCATGAAAAGATACTGGACCTTGGCTGCGGTAACGGACTTCTGACCATTGAACTGGCGAAGAGGGCCCAGGGCGGCCTTGTAACCGGCATCGAGGCGTCACCTGAAATGACAGGGGCGGCGCAGCGCAATGCCCTCGGCATGAGCATAGACAATATCAGGCTTTTCAACATGGACGCCCTTGCCATCGATTTTGACAATGAATTCGACGCGGTATTTTCAAATTCTGCCATTCACTGGATCCATGACCTCGATACAATGTATCGGCTCCTCTACCGGTCATTGAAACCGGGCGGGCGTATCATGGTCCAGACCAGCCTCAAGGAAATGAATACGCTGTATGAAGCTATTATTGCACTGCTGAAAGCGGAAAAATACCAGCCCTATTATCGCTCGATACAATGGCCCTGGAAGTTCCTGACACGGGAGGAGAATATCACGCTTATTTCCGGGGCCGGTTTCACCCACGTCTCCGTGGAACGATGCCTTTACACGTATACTTTCAAAAGCATCGAGGAACTTTCCGGCTATCTTGAATCAGCCCCCATGGTGCCCTTCATGACATACCTGCCCGAGGAAGAGAGACCTGGATTCAGGAAGCTTTTCGTTGATACATACCTTGAAAAAAATAATGGCGCACTGGAGGCGACGTCGGCCCGGGCCTTCATCGCGGCCCGGAAGACGTAGTCCTGTTTACTGCCATCACAGGAGCAATTCTGATGGAACGATGTCTTCGTGGTTATAGGGAACACGCCGCGTCATCAGACGGGCTTTGCCTTTGCATGTCCGAACGCACCGGCCGCATCCGCGGCAGCCGGGATAGTTGATGGCCGGTATGCCGCCGGTTGATGTATTGACACCGAAAAGACATGCCGTTATACAGCGGCCGCATGTATCTTCACCCAGGCATTGTGACGGATCCATCGCCACAATTTCAGGGCCGGGATAGATGAATTTTCCGGTCAGCAGGTATGTCCTCACCGGCAATGATGATTAAGGATATATGATCGACCTGCTTAACTATCATTTTTTTCACCGGACGCTGGCAGGGATCGTTTGACCATGGACGCGTAATTGGTGACAAAGCCGTCGGCGCCGGCTTCGAAAAGCCGCTTCACCTGGTCTTCTGTCATGATATTTAAGACATACACGTGTATTCCCCTCGCCCGTGCTTCCCCTATCAAACCTGCATTGGCCAGGAAGGACGCGCCGATCATTTCATGGATTATCAACGCGTCATCGGAGAACTTCTTCTTGAAGTGCAGAATGCCGGAGCGGTAGAGGGCATAGAAGGCGACAACGCCGCCGAAGGAAAATGCGGTGGCCGTGCCGTCGAAGTTATTCCGTACTTTTTTCAGATTATATGCATTGAGGGATGAGGTCAGGATCCTGTCCCCCGCGTCCAGGTTTCTGATGATGTCGCAATACTGCTGGATGAGTTTTGGGTCCTTTTCGGATAGATTGAGATTGAACCGGCAATTGTTCAGCGCTGACAATGTTTCTTCCATCTCAGGGAACAGCCCCTTGATGTCATCGAGCGCATCGCTGCCGGCTTCGGTGCGGAATAATTCCCTGAGACCATCGCGGGTATAAGAACCGATGCCCCGGGCGGCCAAGTCCCTGTTTTGAAAGACAGCGTTTGAAAAAAGCACGATTTTGTTGTCTTTTGTTATTGAGACATTTGTCCGAATTGCATCGGAACCAAGGGAGAGTGCGTTTTTCATGTTACGTATGGTGTCATGAAAAAGGCCGGGACCGCCGCCGCCGGTAGTGATGATCACAGGTTTGGGCGAAAAAAATTTTTTCATTATCGATATTCCTTGCTGTCAAGGCATCAAGTGATTGCGTCCAGATAAATTAAAAGGCACACGTCCAATTTTCATTAATATAACCCGGTAATGATTGAACCTGTAAATGTAAACAAAAATTTTAATATTACAGGAAAGACAAATGTCATAAATAATCCAGAAAAATACTGTTGACAAAAAACTATTTCAACTGTTTTTGAAATAAGAATTAAACAGGAAGGTTTTATATAAAACAGAATGATATCCGACAGTTCTGGCGCAGACAATAACCCCGTAAAAAAGACCACATTCATCAATCGTCTTAAAAAATCATTCAAAAAAAGCAACAATGATGTCCTGGAATCATGCGATTATGAAAGCCTTGACCTCCAGCGAAAAGAAATGATACGGGGAATCATCAAACTCCCCGTACTCAATGCCCGGGACATCATGATACCCCGCGTAGACGTTTTCGCCGTTGATTCCGAAACCGACCTGAAGCCCCTGGTGAAGACCATGTGCAAAGCCGGCCATTCGCGTGTCCCGGTTTACAAGGAAACGATCGATAACATTGTCGGCATACTCTACGTGAAGGACCTTCTCCGGCTCCTCATTGAGACATCGCGGAAAAAATTCCAGCTGAAGAGGGTAATCCATGAGCCTTTTTTCGTTCCGGAAACCATGACCCTGGACGAACTGCTGGTGGAATTCAAAATGAGGAAGCTGCACATAGCCGTTGTCGTCGACGAGTACGGCGGATTCAGCGGAATCGTGACGCTGGAAGACATCCTCGAAGAGATTGTCGGCGAAATCAATGACGAGTTCGACAGCGTCGAGCTTCCCGAAATCGAAAAAACCGGAAAGAACACCTACGAGATCGATTCCCGGATGCCGATTGCCGATTTCAACGAAAAACTGGGACTGGCGCTGACCCAGGACGGCTTCGACACCGTCGGCGGATATGTCTTCGACCTTTTCGGAAAGATCCCCGAGAAAGGCGAGTCCATACGGGACGGGAACATTATTTTTACAATAAAAGAAATAAACGGGACCGTAATAAACCGCATCATCGTCACCATAAACAAGTCAAAATAGGCAAGATGGAAATCCTCAAGACAACCGGCATCGCCCTTTCGTCCCGGGTATCGGGCGAGGCCGATGTCGTGTGCACTATTTACACCAGGGATTTCGGGAAAAGAAAGTTCATATTCAAGGGGTTGAAGAAAAGCCGGAAGCGCTCAATGGCGGCCACGGAACCCGGGGCCGTTTCCACCCTGCTCTACTATCACCGTGACGAACGGGAATCCTTTATCGTCAATGACGTGACCGTTGAAAAATACTACGCATCCATCAACGGCGATCTGAAGAAGATAACGAACCTGTATTTCATACTGGAATCGGTTGATAAAACGTGCGGCTACGATATTTCAGACAGTTCGATATTCAACCTGCTTATGGCCGGCATTGAAGTCCTTTCGAGGACCGATTGCCCGGCGCATCTCGCCACGTTCCTGGTCCTGCGCCTTCTTGGCAAGCACGGCGTCCTTTCTGATGCCGAAATCTGCAAACTATGCGGCAGACGCCAGTTTTCAAATTTCACCATGGATGTGGCGGACCTTCGGCCGGTCTGCGGAGCATGCCTGGGGGACAATCCGTCAGGTCCGTGGCAGAAAAGCTCACTCCTCCCCGGCGCAATGAGAGAATTCATCCAGAAGTGCATGAACGAAAAATTCGGAAACATCGATTGCGCGGCTTATGACGAGAAGGATGTGCTGGACCTGCTCTTTGCCATATCGCTCTTCATGGAAAACTACTATCACATGGAGCTCAAGTCTAAGTCCTTCGTGTTTTCGGAACGGTTCGCCTGACCGTTCATCCCTGCCTGTTGAGCCTGTCGAAAATACCTCTGTTCTTTTTGTAAATGTTCAGAAATTCGGCGAAAAGGGTCTCATAGGCGCATGCGTTTTTCCCCGATGGCTCGAAGGCTGCATCGCATTCCACAAGTTCCGGTATATCGTCAAAACATATGTGGCCCAGGCCGACGGACGCTATGAGGGCGGCGCCGCGAGCGTTCGCCTGGATCGGATCGCGCACCCTGCGGATGCAGCGGCCGAGTACATCGGCAAAAATGCGGCACCATTCGTCGGATTGCGCTCCGCCGCCGATGATATTGATCGTGCCGAAGTCCCGGCCGATGAAACGCTCCGTGTACTTCATGCTCCACCTGGTGTTGAACGCCACGCCTTCGAGGACGGAACGGATAATGTCGTCCGTGTTGGTGGTCATGGAAAGGTTGAAGAGCACGCCCCGGAGTGATGTGCTGTCCACGGGCGTCCTTTCCCCGTTCAGCCAGGGCGCGAAGATAAGCCCATTGCTTCCGGCCGGTACCCCCTTCACCGTCTGGTCAAGTCGCTCGTAGGGGTTCCGCGGCCTTTTGGCCCGGTAAAAATGGCTTTTGTGGAAAATGATGTTGTTGAGGAGAAATGTCAGGGCTCCCCCCGCTATGTCCTGCTCGTTGATGCACTGGTAGCGGCCCGGGATCGCGGACGGCAGCGACGCGATGCTGTGGAACATGTCGGTTTTTTTGAAAGGAACGGCGCATTCGATCCACGAGGAGGTGCCGATGTACAGGTGGCCGGCGAAATCCCTGACCGCACCTGATCCTACAAGGGCCGACTGGTGGTCGGGCGATCCTCCGATGACGCGCACGCCGCCTGGCAGTCCCAGTTCACGGGCTACATCCGGAACAACGGTGCCGATTACATCGATCGATTTGACCAGCGGGGGAAGCTTTTCTGGGTCGACACCGAAAGCCTTTATCAGCGGCTTTGAATACCTGATGTCATTGATATCACGGGTATCGGTCACCCAGAAGAGCATTATGGAATCATGGGTGGCGGCATACTCGCCGGTAAGCTTCAGGTTGAAATAATCCTTGCTCCCCAGGAATTTGTACGTCTTCTCGTATATCCACGGATATTCATGCTTGGTGAGGAGAACATGGGCGATGTCATCTTTGCCAGACAGCGAAGGACCTCCGCCGGTGACGCTGGTCCAGCGCAGTGCCTTGTAGAGACCGTACCCCCCGATGGAGGGGAACCCGCAGGCCACTCGGCGGACATACGGGGCGCCGCGGGAATCCATCCAGGTTATGGAATTCATAAGGTGGTTGCCGTTGCGGTCTACGGCAACGGTGCTCGAAAAAGTGCTCGAAACGCATATGCCGGCAATGCGTCCCGCCTTGTCCCTGTGGCGCCCTATCAGACGCCTGGCCGATGCCTTGAAGGCGGTCCACCACTCCCCGGGAGACTGCTCCGCGCCGCCTGTGGGGAGCAGGTACATCGGCGTCGATTCGCTTTCAAAATCAAGGATGCGGCCGTGCATGGTTGACAGCGCCACCTTGCACCCTGACGTGCCGTGGTCAACGGCGAGAACATATCTTTCTTTTTTACCCCCGGTTGCCATGCCATTTACATGTTCATTTTTGAGACGTTGCCGTTCCTGTCAAGGCTTTCAATTATAAATCCGCCGAAGGATTCTCCGCCCTCGGTCTTCCTGTCGAGGTCCATGACCTCGGGCATGAGGGCCAGGAGGTCGTGTGGATCCATGCAGGCCTCGGGCGGCATGACCCCCTTCCCTTCCACCTTGCCGCGGTGCATAAGAATGGCGCCCATGGCGGCCGGGATGCCGGTGCCTTCGCCGAGGGCCTGGCTCTTTGACGCCATGTGGAAACGGAGTTCCTTGTACTCCCCGCCTTTCTTTCCCTTGACGACCACCGTACAGCATCCGCGCTGGGCGCCGAAGTTCAATTTCTTGAGAATGCGCTCGCGCTCGCGGAGAATATAGGCCACGGCGAAGTCATAGGGAGTTACCTGCTGGCCGTTGACCTCCAGCGGTTCCCGGCTGCTGAAGCCGAGACCGCACAGGTCCCTGGTGAGTTCGTAATACTCATTGGGAATGACGGAGCCCTTGTTGGTGACACGCCTGGTCTTGATGTAGTTGGGTATCGTCACCTGTTCCGGGTGGGGGTAGGGATACAGGGGAACCTTGCCGAGGACGGGAAATTCGAAGGTTTCCCTGAGGGCAATCCCGTCCCGTTCGAAGTATTTAACATGCTTCATCTCGCCGTCCAGAAACATGGGGATGTCTATGGACATGCAATGGAAGCGGTGGCCGATGACGCCTTCTCCCTCTACCTTTTCGCCGCCGTGGGCGTGGAAGATGTCGATTGAATCAGTTTCATCGAGAAGATCGGTTGCCGCCAGCTTCGCGATGATGTTGGTCACGCCCGGTGAATTGCCCATGCCGATAAGGGCCGTGACACCGGCTTTCTTGGCTTTTCCATCCATTTGGAGAATTTCCAGGGTCACATCCACGTCATCACAGACGTCGACGTAGTGTATTCTGTCTTCAATGGCGGCGGCAAGGATAGGTTTCACCGTGCTGTAGAATGGTCCGACGCAGTTTAAGACGACGTCGCATCCGGCTATCGCCCTGTGTATGCTTTCCGTGTCATGGGCGTCAAAATGGGTATAGGACACTTTTGAAGAGCCGATTTGCGACCGTAATTCTTCCGATTTTTTTTTGTTGAAATCACCGATAACAACTTCTGAAAATTCCTGATGAAGGGCCAGTGTCCTCACTGCGATAGAGCCGACGGCGCCGGCACCGCCTAATACTATAACTTTTGCCATCTTATTACCTCGTAAAATAAGAACATATGTTAAAATTAACAATTGTTAAGCAAAAGTCAAGCGTTTTTTACAAAATAATTTTGGTATCAGGATTTGATATATCCCAGCAGATCATCGACAATCATTTCATACGTATCAACCGGTTTTACGATGACATAGTCTATCATCCTGCTGTTATATAGAGATATCATGCCATGAAGCATGCTCCAGATTTCAATCATACGACGTTCCGTTTCAGCCGCATTGACGCGTTTCTGTTTTTTCAGGACGTCGCCGACAGCGGAAACCGCAAGCTCGATTATTTTTTTTGAATAATCCATTTCGATTCCCGCCAGTTCCTCGAGGGGGGTGCCGACGTAATCATTGTATTTGGGCAGGACCGGCGAAAACATGATCTCATAATAATGGTAATTCTGGATGCCGAAGGTGAGATAGGCCATGATGAATTTCCTGCCCCGCGCAAGGGGCTCGTCTTTTTCATCGTACACCGATTTCAGCTGCTCATACAGCAGTTTGAAGCCGCGGATCAGGATGTTGATGTATATCTCGTCCTTGCTGGAAAAATAGTTATAGAGGTTTGTCGCCGACATACTGTTTTTGGAGGCGATCTTCCTCATGGTCATGCGATTGAACCCTTCGGCGTTGATGATTTCAACGGCTTTGGCTATGATCGATTCCTTGATTTTCTCAATCGTTTTGGCGTCCCGTGCTGTCTTGGTCATTTTTTGCTCCGCGGCGGCGCTTCATATTTCATTTCACTTATTCTTCTTTCGATTTTAGCGAGTTTTTTCGTCAGGGCGTCAATGGAACGCTCGATCCTGTCGCGCTCTTCCATCAACGATGAAAGGGCATTGTCGGATTTGTTCCGGGGGGAAAATTCAGCCTTGACCATGTCGGGGGTTTTCCCTTCTTCAAAGGCGGCTTCCGCCCGCTCACGGGCCGCCTCGTCCCGGATAGTAGCGACGGTTTTCATGTTCTCGTAGCCTATCTTCGGGTTGATGTTCATGGCGCTGATCTTCATCAAAAGACGCGCCGTGGTCCGATGCAGGAGGAGCTCACGGTCAACGTAATCGTCATAGCACAGGTTCAATTCGTCGCAGAGGGCGTGCGCCTGCTCGAGGAGGCCCCCCAGTTCCTTCATGAGGGTGCCGTTGGCGGCAAGGTACTTCGATTTGATCTTTCCGGTAAGCTCGATGAAACGGGTGTCCTGCTTGAACACATTGAGGTAGAGCCCCTTCTCCTCAGCCAGGAACAGCAGCCTGTGGAAAATGTCCCAGAACCGGTTCGTGTGGGCCCGGGACGATACGGGAACGGCCGACTTTGTGTGGTGGATATGATGGGCGAATTCGTGGATCGCGGTGTAGATAAGCTGGTTTTCATCGGTGAAGTTCTTGTTGTGTATGATTATCTCCCTGCTGTCCGGGTAATACAGCCCGTCGACCTTCTTGCTTGCCTTGCCGGAAAGTATGACAGAAAAATCCTCCACCTTGCTGTCCAACTGGAGAAGTTTCTCTTTGATCTGGTCCTGGTTCATCGTGTCTCCCTGTTCTGATCGTGCGTCGTGTCCCCTGATTATTGGAAATCGGCGCTGAAGTACCGGCGAATCATCACGTTCTCGGCTGGCGCATATCGTTCTTGTCGCCATGATCGATGGCGCTCCCGTTTTCCGCGTAATGGCCGAGATAAAAAAGGGCGCGGAATATCCGGTATGTTACCCTGTCGAGCCACCGGATCGCTTCGATCTGCTTCATTGCCGTGTCCGCATCTAGTTCTCCGGAGGCGGTCCTGACCATTATTTCCTCGCGCTGTTTTTCGCGCAGTTCCTTCATATATTGGGATGTTTTTTCCATTTCGTCGACTGACTCCTTTTTTTTGAGCCCTTCGAGCATAATGAGGACCGGCCCGACGTTTTCAGACAGGGTAACCGCGAGATGGTTGAGATGCATGTCGTTATGCATGGTAGACAGCTTTTCAAATTCCCAGCAGGCAATGATAAGCTGGTCCACGTGGTCGAGTGCGTGCATGACGGCCATCAGCCTGTTGCTGTAAACCGTGGAAGCGCCCTTGATTGTTTTGATCTGGCCGAGGAAGCGCCGCGTTTCGTTCAGGGCCTTTCCGACGTCCCTGAGGCGGCTTTTTATGACCGGCGATATCGTCTCGCTTTCGATCATTACCCTGACCACGTCAATGGACGCAATGGTTATGTCTATGATGGTCCTTCTCACGGTTTCAATGGCTACGGTGGGCACGTTCCTGATTGAATTGTCAAGGTATCGTGTAAGGTACGGACCGCGGTCCGGGATAATCCATGCCAGGAATCTGGAAAACACGTCCAGGAACGGCAGGATTATGCATATGCCCAGAAGGTTGAAGGCGCTGTGAAACCCGGCAAGAGTTATGGTGTTATCCATAACGCCGCAAGTATGGACGATATACTGGATGAAATTAATAAAAAATGGGAGAATTACAAAGGCAACGATGCCGGTTATTACATTGAACATGATATGCGCCACGGCAGTCCTTTTTGCTGAAGGCGTGGCTCCGAAGGCGGCGAAAGCGGCAGTTAAGGTCGTGCCTATGTTCTGGCCAATAACCAGTGCCGCACCCTGGGCCAGGTCAATGGTGCCGGTGCTGAGGGCGGCCATGGTTGTGGCGACCGCCGCGCTCGACGCCTGCATGATCACGGTCATGAGGATGCCCACGCCGACCAGGAGAAGCCTGTTCAGTATGCCCGTGCCGGCAAAATCGCTCAGGTCAAGGTGCACCGACATGGTTTTCATGCCGGTCTGGAGAACGTCGATGCCGAAAAATATCAGGCCGAAACCGGCAATCACCAGCCCGGAGCTTGCGATGCGGTCCTTCCCCAAGAGCCTGAGGATGGCGCCGACGCCGACAATGGGGAGCGCCACGGCGCCGAGTTTGAGCTTCATCCCGAGGAGGGAGACGATCCAGCCGGTGCTGGTCGTGCCGAGATGGGCGCCGAGAATGACGCCCAGCGACTGCCGGAAGGTGATGAGTCCCGCGCTCACAAAGCCGATGGTCGTTATAATCGTCGCATGGGAAGACTGCAGCAGGGCGGTGATAAAAGCTCCGGATGTAATGGAAGAAAACGTTCCGCCGGTTAATTTACTGAGGGCGCGCCTGAGCGTATCGCCGGCCAGCGATTTCATACCTTCGGTCATGAGTATCATGCCGAGGATGAAGAGGCCGATACCGCCGATTAATGATGTTAGCACAATACTGTCCATTTCGATTGAAAATGAAGGAACCGCACCGCTGAAATCGATAAGATCACTGCTTGCATCAACGTCAATTGCAGCGGACATAACAAAATAATTACACAGTCATATTAAATAAATGAAAATGATGTTTATTTGCGCAATAACATTATTTGTTGATGACAATTATTTTTTAATTGTGATTGTTGAAGCAATACTTATCATGAAATATTAATTGCAGTGAAAGCTTCAATCGCTTGTTGAAAATGACGGTGCGGAAAATTTAACATTGACAGGAGATGATGTCTCATCGATCGATATATCATGAATAAGTCCTTCTCAATATTCAATATCGAACTGACAAACTATTGCCCCATGAAGTGCATAATGTGCCCCCGGACCAATAATATGACGCGGGACCGGGGATATATGGAACTGGATCTTTTCGAGAAAGCGATAGACGAGATATCCCTTTTGCCTCCCCCGCCGGAGGGTGAAATAGTATGGCTCCACCATTTTGGTGAAAGCCTGATGCACAGGGATTTCGGAAGATGCATCGCCTATGCCTCCGGCCATGGAATAAGGACCGGCCTATCGATAAACCCGATCATGCTCACGGATGAAATCATCGAAGACCTCGTTATGTCAGAGCTTTCGGTACTGTATATATCGCTGGACGGACATGATGATGAATCATTCCGGCGCATACGGGGGATCCCTGACGCGTACGAACTGTCCCGGGAGCGGTTGCAGAAGTTTCTTAAAATTAAAATCGGCAGGGGTTGTCCAATTACGGTTATCCTTTCAATGGTTGATTTCGAAATGAATCGCGCAAGCATCGATACGGCGAGGAACCGCTGGGAAGCGACGCCCGGCATAGACCGGTTCCTGGCGAAAAGCTTCACCACCTGGGACGGAAGCGCAGCCGATGTCAGTCAATACGCGTCAGTCGGTAGCACAGTCGACCGGTCCAGGGTGCGATGCTCCTGGCCATTTGAAAGGATGACCATCACCTGGGATGGCGACGTGGTTCCGTGCTGTTTCGACTATGATAAGAAGTACGTCCTCGGTTCGTTGCGAACAATGACGCTGGCTGAAATATGGACCGGGGAACCTTTGAGGCGGCTCAGGGACGAGTTCATCACCAACAGGGTTGTGAACCGCCTCTGCGCAAACTGCGAAAGGCTGTACATGCCGGCGCACTTGGTTAAATTGTAATAATTAATTGACATATACGAACGCTCCTGTATATCGAAGACCACTATGTCTGATTAATCTGTGAGGCGTTATGATAGACCGTTACTCGAGAAAAGAGATTTCCCGGATTTGGGATCTCGAAAACAAGTTCAGGATCTGGCTGGACATTGAATTGGCCGTCTGTGAGGTCCAGGCCCAGGACGGGATCGTGCCGCAAGCCGATCTTAACACGATCAAGGAAAAGGCTTCTTTCAATGTGGACCGCATCCTTGAAATAGAAAACCAGGTGCATCATGACGTCATAGCTTTTCTCACGGCGGTCGGTGAAAACGTCGGCCCTTCCAGCCGCTTCATACATTACGGCCTCACATCCAGCGATATAGTCGACACGGCCCTGTCGATACAGCTCAGGCAGTCCGGAGAGATTATCATCGCGGGTCTGGACCGTCTCATAGATATATTGAAGGTTCTTGCCCTCAAGTACCGGGACACCCCCTGCATGGGCAGGTCCCACGGGGTGCATGCCGAACCAACGACCTTCGGCGTGAAAATGGCCCTCTATTACGAAGAATTCAGGCGCAACAGGGACCGTATCTTAAAGGCTGTTGACGCGGTGTCATACGGCAAGTTTTCCGGCGCGGTCGGCACCTTCAGCAATATCTCCCCCGATATCGAGAAGCGTGTCTGCGACCTCCTGGGCCTCAAGCCTGACCCGATATCAACGCAGGTCATCCAGCGCGACCGCCATGCCGAGTACATGGCCGCCCTGGCAATCTGTGCCGGGACCCTTGACAAGCTTGCCACTGAAATCCGGCACCTCCAGCGGACGGAAGTACGAGAAGTCGAGGAGCCGTTCCAGAAAGGCCAGAAGGGCTCTTCTGCCATGCCCCACAAGCGCAACCCGATACTCTGCGAGCGGGTAACCGGCATCTCGCGGGTCATCAAGGCGAACATGAACGTCGCCCTTGACGACATGACCCTGTGGCACGAGCGGGATATATCCCATTCATCCGCCGAGCGCATCATATTCCCCGATTCAACGATTGCCCTCGATTACCTTGTCCACCGCATGAATTTCGTAATGGAAAATCTGCATGTCTACCCGGAAAACATGCTGGATAACATTAACAGGACCGGCGGCCTCTTCTACTCCCAGAGCCTGCTCCTTGCCCTGGTGGAAAAAGGCCTCTCGCGCGAAGAATCATATAAAATAGTTCAGGACATGGCCATGAGGGTCTGGGCACGCGAAGGAAGCCTCCTTGAACTTTGCAGAAAAAACGCGGCGGTCTCCGGCAGAATTACTGAAGATGAACTCAAGTCGATTTTTGATCTTCAGCGTTACCTGAAAAACATCGATTTTATTTATAAAAAAATCGGGTTGTCATGATCTCCGGCAACACGCGCACTATCCAGCCATGATATTTCGCGATACGGCATCTGGCCAGATCGACGACGTCGGCGAACCGGCGCATTAATCATGAACCGGGTGAAAATTCTTGATGGATCGGGCGGCAGGGATTACCGGCCCACCGGGATTCCGGTAACAGCGATATATCCAAAATAATATTTGACAATGAACTGATATGATCTCAATTTGCTTTTGACAATATTGGAAACGATTGATAAATTATTTTGAACAGGATACGCGCATGGAAGACAATATCAAGAAGATAGGAGAAAGCCTGTACAGGTTCCAATCGGCGATCAATGAAAGCGGATCGACCATGGAAGACTACATCCGCGAACATTACCTTAACAAATGGATGTCCGACGAGCTTTACCATGCTTCAGCCATACGCACCAGTTTCATCAATGCCGCGACCCAGTTCATGATCAGCGAGGGGCTTTTCAACATTGAAAGGGTCATGCTGAGCATAATTACCGATCCCCTGGCACATGACATCGAGCACACGCCCTCCATACCCTACAAGGGGCACACCTACCTGACGACGCACAGCATGATTTACAGCAAGTTCCTTGCCTGTTCAAATCCGAATATCAGGGGCATCTTCGTGGACTCGCCCAATATACGCCTGGAAATCGAGAGCCCGATGCGTCTGCAGAGAGGGAGGTATCTGGCGGATTTTTCACAGCTGGACGTTGAGCTCCGTCGCAACAGGGGCCTCACGCTTGACGATTACTACTACAACTCGAAGAAAGTTACCGAAATACTGAATGAAGACATGAAGAAGATCATGAATTTCTTCGAAAAAATGATCATTGCCGGGTGCGAGGAGATAAACAAAAAGAACGCCGACAGCCTCAAAAAGCTCGGTGTCGTTCTTGAAGTGCCGAAGTCGCCGTTCCCGGCATACCCCAAAGACGACTGTGTCAGGAAATATGGGCCCCGCGTTTTCGAGGAAAAGGTCGGCGAGGAAACCGCATCGCAATTTTTCTGGATTACCGGTCTCCTGCGCGAGAATTACGACCTCGTGTATCCATACCTGCTGCCCCATGAAAAGAAAGTCGACATGGAGAAAATATCCTCATCGAACATATTCAATTATGATATTTGCGCGAAGAGCATAGACGCGAATACAGGCAAACATTCATCGGCGAAGGAGATACTTTCCGGCGCCATCCGCGAATGGCTGTTCGAGCCGATCATTGAGCGCATATGCGACAACAAGGTCCTCCCGGCCCGCCCCATTATTAAAGACGGGAACATTGAGAACATCAACGAACTGGGCGGCTACGGCCCATTCCTCTATTTCGCGTCCATGAAGGATGCCGACGGCAAACCCCTGTTCCCCGAAACGATGGGCGGCGGAATAGGCGTCGAGAGGACGCTCTACGCGATACTGCGCGGGGAAAAGATCAAGAAGATCGACGATATAACCTTTTTCGGGAAAAATCCGGACTCACATCCATTATATCTATTCTGATTCCATCCGGGCACGGCCTGGAGAGGGCGGAGCGGGACGGCGTCATCAGCAACAAGGAACGTGAGCGGCGCCGTCACGAAAACCGTCAGACATAGTGAGGGATAACAATGAAACCTGGTATCAAGCAGATACTGACAATGCCGGGAAACGGCGAACTCATTACGGTGGAAGGATGGATCAGGACTAAACGTGATTCCAAGGGCGTCACCTTCCTTGAGATCAATGATGGATCGACCCTGAAGAACCTGCAGGTTGTCATTGCAGATACCTTCCCCGATTACCAGTCAATAACACGGGAACTAACCACGGGATCAAGCGTAACCATAAAGGGGAAACTGATAGAATCGCCCGGTAAAGGGCAGGCCGTTGAGGTCGTCGCCGGTGAAATAACCATACTCGGGACAGCCTCGCCGGAAGAATACGCCCTCCAGAAAAAGCACCATACCTTCGAATTCCTTCGAGAGATAGCCCACCTGCGGCCGCGGTCAAATTCCTTCGGCGCCGTGGCCAGGGTCAGGAGCGCAATGAGTTTCGCGGTACACACCTTTTTCCAGGAGCGGGGCTTTGTATACGTCCACACACCGATAATCACCGGCAGCGACTGCGAGGGCGCCGGGGAAATGTTCCAGGTCACCACCCTGCCCCTTGATAATATCCCTCTTAAAGACGGGAATATTGATTTTTCCCAGGATTTTTTCGGTAAAAAAGCGGCCCTAACCGTTAGCGGCCAACTTGAAGGAGAGACGTATGCCTGCGCGTTGAAGAATATATACACCTTCGGCCCTACCTTCAGGGCTGAAAATTCAAACACCTCGCGTCACCTTGCCGAATTCTGGATGATTGAACCTGAAATGGCCTTTTGCGATATACACGGCAACATGGACATTGCCGAGGAGTTCCTGAAATACATCTTCCAGTATGTTCTTGACGCATGCCCTGATGACATGGATTTCTTCAACACGAGGATAAGCAAGGGGCTGATAGACAACCTGCAGCACATCATCAAAAGCCGGTTCAAGCGGATAACCTATACCGAGGCTGTCGAAAGCCTGGTCGATGCCAGGGCAGATTTTGAGTTCCCCGTTGAATGGGGCATCGATCTCCAGAGCGAGCATGAAAAGTTCCTCACCGAGCAGGTGTACAGGCTCCCGGTAATCATAACGGACTACCCGAAGCAGATTAAAGCCTTTTACATGAAGATAAACGACGACAACAGGACCGTGCGGGCCATGGATATACTGGTGCCGCGTCTCGGCGAGATTGTCGGGGGCAGCGAGCGTGAAGCGGATTTGACCAAGCTCAAAAACCGGATCGTCGAATGCGGCCTGGACCCGGACGATTACTGGTGGTATCTTGATTTGCGCCGTTTCGGCACGGTCCCCCACGCCGGCTTCGGCCTCGGATTTGAACGGGTGATCCAGTTCGTGACGGGCATGCAGAACATCAGGGATGTCATCCCTTTTCCGCGGGCAGTCAAGACCCTCGAGTTCTGATCAGTGCTCGCGCAGTCTCTGGAAACCGCTACATCGCGAATGGCAGCATGAGCTGACGCTCCGCGTCTCCTGTTTCCGCCGCGTCAAGGTTTGACAGTGATATGCCCAGGAGCCTGACTTTTTTGATCCCCGCTTCGGTCCTGCCCAGGAGTGTCACGGCATGCATGTGAATCATGTCGGTGTTGTTGATGGCATCATCCAGGGTAATGCTTCTGCTGACACTGGTAAAATCCGCGAATTTGACTTTAAGTGTTATCGTCCGTCCGCTGGTTTCATGATGCCCCAGGGCGAGGGCGACCCTGCCGGCAATCGTTTTCAGTATCCTCCCCATTTCACCGACATCATCAATATCCCTTTCGAAGGTTTCTTCCTTGCCGATTGATTTGCGCACATAATCTGTTTCGACCGGGCGTTCGTCTATGCCATGGGCGATATCGTAATAGTACTCGCCGGTTTTACCGAAAAGACTCACCAGGTCGTCAAGCGATAACTTTTTCAGGTCATGCCCGGTTTGTATGCCCAGTTGGACCATTCTTTTTTCGGTGACCCTGCCTATGCCGTAAAATTTTCCGATCGGAAGCCGGTCAATGAAACCGTCGGCTTGTTCAGGAGTTATAACGGTCAGCCCGTCAGGCTTGTTGTAGTCAGAGGCCACCTTGGCGAGGAACTTGCAGTACGATACCCCGGCTGAAGCGGTCAACCGAGTCCTCTGGAATATCCTGTTTCTTATTTCCGTGGCGATGCGCGTTGCGTATGGCCCACCGATCTTGTTCTCCGTGACATCCAAGTATGCCTCGTCCAGGGACATCGGCTCCACCAGGTCGGTGTAATCATGGAAAATTTCATGGATCTGCTCTGAAACGGCGTGGTACTCGTCAAAATTGCCATGGATAAAAATGGCATGGGGACAGAGACGATATGCAATGCTTGAAGCCATGGCGGAATGGATACCGTATTTGCGGGCTTCATAGGAACATGCCGCGACAACGCCCCTGCTCCCGGGATTGCCGCCGACAATGACCGGCTTGCCTTTGAGCGAGGGATTGTTTCTCTGTTCAACGGAAGCATAAAAAGCATCCATGTCGACATGTATTATTTTCCTATGCTCCATGTGCAACACTATACTATACAAACATATATAGTCAACATAAATTTAGTATATCTGATGGCTGGTCATATTGTATATTAAATAATTAGTATTTATATTTATAAAAATTGACAAGGCATATACTGCTGCATAAATGTAATAAACTGTTTTATTATAAATTGGAGAAACTAACATGCTTGACAGAGTAGATGCCCACGGCCTTGCCTGCCCACAGCCGGTTATCAACGCTTCAAAAGCCCTTGAAACCAATGACAGTATCATCGTCATCGTTGATAATCAAACGGCCCTTGAAAACATTAAGCGTCTCGCAAAAAGCAAGGAGCGCTCTGTGTCGTGCGAGATGAAATCAGACGGCATCTATATAGTGCTGGAAAAGAAGATGGCTATAGAGACTGATTTAGAAAATAATCATGAGGGAATACGAAACCACGCGTCCCGTGATGAACGGGTACTCGTAATTTCGCAGGAAGTCATGGGCCGGGGTGACAATGCCCTCGCCGTCATTCTAATGAAAAGCTTTTTCCATACAATTGCTGAAACAGTACCTGCGCCTGATGCCATTATTTTATTTAACAGCGGGGTAAAATTGCTTGTTGATGGTTCGGAAGTTCTTGAGGATATAAGGCTACTTGAAAAAAGGGGACTTAGAATACTGGCCTGCGGGACATGCCTTGATTATTTTAAATTAAAAGACAGGCTCCGGGCCGGTCATGTCTCGAACATGTACGAAATCAAGGAATTGATGTTAACAGCATCATAAGTAATTAATATATGATACTTCAGAATTCCTACCGCGTGGTTTTGTTTAAATCGGTAAACCAGACCATGTGGGCCGAAAAAATATTGAGGGAAAAAGGTATTCCGCATAAACTCATACCAGTGCCGCGGCAGATAAGCTCCGATTGCGGCGTCTGTTTGCGTGTTGAGTCCGGCCAGGAGGAGCATGTGCGGAACGTCCTCGTCAATGTGGAAGGCTTCATGGAAATAGTGCCCCTGTGACACTATTAATAGCCGATCAACCGGAAGGCCGATTCGGGAGGCGTCAGTCTTATCTCGCAGCCGATACTTTCCAGGATACGCTCTGCGACAAGGTATGTGGCCAGAACGTCGGCTTCACAGTAGCGTATAAGAAGTTCCCGCGAAGACAGATCTCCCTGCTGCCAGCGGTAATACAGGTCGACAGCTTCAAAGCCGTCTATGCCTTCGATCTGTGGAGGCCGGCGTATGTCCAACTGCTTTTCGATTGATTTCAAACCCCCACGGTATCCGCGATGCCAGGCGATCCAGCGCAGGTCGACATGGGGGCAGCCAAGCGACAGGATGTTGAACGTCCGCTCGATGAAAGGAATATCAAAGCAGTTGCCGTTGAAGGTGACCAGCAGCTCTGATTCGTCAGCCAGGGAAAGGAAATCGTCCAGGTTCTCCCCATGGACAAATGAATGAACGTTCCCGCGGTGAAAAGCGGATATGACCGATGCGTGACAATAGTTCCAGGACAGACCCGTCGTTTCCACGTCGATAAAAGTGGCGGAATGCAGATATTCGGCCAGGATGCGCCATTGTTCCGACGTGGGAAATGATGCGGTGAAAAATCCGATATCACCGGATTCAAGGAAACCGATGCTTTTCCTGATGTTATCGATCAGCTTCTTGCGGCGTATGCCATTAAAGGGGATCAAATCCTGCTTGGCGATGCAGTCATCCCAGTTAACAATGCCTGATTCATTCAATACAAGTTCGGTCCTGGGACCGATCCCCGGTACATGTCTGAAACAGCCCCGTATCAATGGAGGCGCTCCCGCTTGTCGCGTAAAATCCTGGCGGCCCTGTTGAGCTTCTGGCTGACGCGCTTTTTCTCGATATCCTCGGGCGGCGCCTGGCGGACCGATAACGGCTTCCGGATGACGCTGATCTCAGGAATGCGGACAGATTTCTCGAGAAGGGCTTCGAGGAGGCTCCGGGTGCACTCCACGGCGGCATTCGATTCAACGAGAAATTCCTCGAGCTCACTGCTGTCCACGCCGGGTGGGAGAGGCGGTACACAGGAGGGACAGCCGACAGAGCATTCGCAGCTATCAAGGATTTCCCTGCAGAAACGCAGAACATCCTCGATCCTTTCAAATATTTTTTCTGCATAACCGACGCCGCCCTCGATTGTGTCATAAAGGTACAGGGCGCTCCTCCATGACCCATGCTCCGCCTCATACAGCGATATATCTGTGTGAATGTCCTTGATGTCTGACATGCAGAAAATCGTGGAGGCGTGCCTGATGATATAGCTGAGGCCGTAATAGGCGGCGCTGGTGAAATGCTTGTTCTTGCTCTCGAGAGTTCCGATCCATTCCTGGGGCGCAACTATGTTGAAACCGGTCGTTTCATATTCAAATGCCGGTAGCGTGATCGGACCATACCCTATGTTTTCGTAGGTCCGCTCGCGGATTTTCTTGTAGAGCTTGGGCTGTTTGTTAACCCGTATGATGCCGAATTCAATGCGGGAGCTGTTGAACAGGTGTATTTCTTCCGATTCTATGAGGTCAACCCTCCCTTCCCAGACGGCCTCGGTATAATAGTCAACATCTACCGGGTCCACCCTGCACAGTTTCTTGTCAAGGTCAAGTTCCATGGACATGTACTTGCGGCCCAGGTGCTGGTAGATCGCGTCCTTGTACAAGGTGCCCCGGGCGCCGATGGGATCGAGTTCACCGATTACTTCAGTGCCGCAATAGATTTCGACATTGTAGTCGGTCATGCCCCTGATATTGACTCCGCGCGCCGGGTAATCCTGTAACGCGTACCGGAAAGAGTCATGGTACGGCACTATGGACCTGTCGGATTTCAGGATGTTGACGGCTTCGGCGTACAGGGAAAGGTCAAATCCTTTCTCGACTTCCCGAAGGGGATGCTCTTGGGCTGCGCAGGGAAGATGTTGAAGTATAATGTAGGGATTATCGGGATTCAGCAGCGCCTGCTCCACCGGCGCGCTGGTAACAAAATCATGATGATTGACCAGGAACTGGTCGATGGGACGGTCCTTGGCGATATATACGATCACCGGCGATTTGCCCTTGCGCCCAACCCTGCCCGCCTGCTGCCAGAAGCTGGCGATGGTCCCCGGGTGCCCCGCGAGAATGCACAGGTCCAGATCGCCAATGTCAATCCCAAGCTCAAGGGCATTGGTCGATATGATGCCGAGAAGATTGCCTCCCGCAAGGTCGCGTTCAATCTGCCTCCTCTCACCGGGAAGAAGCCCTCCTCGGTACGGTTTTACCAGGGACTGGAGTTCGGGGTAATCGTCGATGACGGCGCGGTAGAGACGCTCAACCTCCTGACGGGCCCTGCAGAAGCAAATAGTGCGGATTTTATTCCGTACCGCTTCACGGATGAGGGGAATAGAAACAGAAGCCGGGCCTTTCCGATACGCGGCGTGCCCCAGCCCCGATTCCAGCGGCGGATTGATGAAGTAGAAATGCTTATCCGGCTGCGGTGACGAATCATAATCGATAACCTCGAAGTCCCTGTGGAAAAGAAGACGCGCATGCTCCCGGGGGTTGCGTATGGTCGCTGATGAGCAGACAAAGACCGGGTTGCTGCCATGGATGGCGCATACGCGCTCCAGCCTGCGGAAAACATTTGACACGTGGGAACCGAAGGCGCCGCGGTAGATGTGTACCTCGTCCACCACGATATAGCGGAGGCGCGAAAGAAAACCGCGCCATTTACGGTTATGATTGGGGAGAATACCGTTGTGCAGCATATCCGGGTTGGTTACGATGAAGTCGGAGGATCGCTGAATCCTCTCCCTCTCGTCGCGGGGAGTGTCGCCGTCGAAGGTACCCAGCAGTCCGCTTTTACTGACCGATGACATCAGCTTCCCGAAGGTGCTTTCCTGGTCGCGGGAGAGGGCCTTGGTAGGATAAAGGAGCATGACGGAAAAGGGCTGATCGGCATGGAGGTACTCGTTCAGGATGGGCAGGAAAAAAGACATGGTCTTGCCGCTTGCCGTGCGCGAAACGATGAGCGTATCGTTTCCCTTTTCAATTTTTCTGAAGGCGTCCGCCTGGTGCGAGTAAAGCGCCCTGATGCCCTGAGCCTCCAGTATTGTTTTTAATCCATTGTCAAGGTTCCGGGGAAAATCCACGAAGGAACCTGCTGAACCGTTGATGGTAAAGCCTGCTCGGATATCTCGGTTGAACTGCGCTTCGATAAAATTTTTGATTTTGTCCATATACCATAACCTGCCTGAATGAAATCGGTCACAGTATACAGGATATTATTGACATGTCAACAAATGTTTGGCAAACAAATGAATATTATTTTTCCGACCGGGAAAGAACACCGAGTTTCTCAAATGACTATGCCGGAATTATTCTGCGAGCAATGTTTTAAGGTTTATGTGCCACACCTTGCTCATGTACTGCAAAATTTCGTGTTCATGGGGGTTCACGTCCGCGTCTGCCCGTGAAAACTCGATGGCATATTCCAATATCTTTTTCCTGCTTTCGACGTTTTCAACCCTTTCGATGAGATCCTTGAGATCCTGCATTGAACGGACGGTTTTGTCGACCTCGTTGAAAAGATTCTGAAAATCCTCGAAACCTTTTTCATCGGCAAGATTATTGATGTCATCGACTTCCCGGTCCGTTACGACACCGTCAGTGCTGACGATATATTTCATGACAGCGATAAGAACCATTTTTTCTTCTTTTGTCAGTGATCTGGACATGATATTCTCCTACCGTGGTAATGCCTATCATGATAGTATCTTATATTTCAATAGCAAGCATTTTTTTGAATGAACGACACGGGGATGTCGAAGCAGCAATACATGTTGAGTTTTTCATATATCAAGATTATGGTGAAACAATCAGACGTTCCATGATAAATGCCCGGGACCAATGATAGAACAGACGATAAAAATCATCTCTGCCATCATCGCAATGATTCTGGCCTATGAGATCATTCGCTTCATTGTTAAAGATACGCTAATGAAGCGCCTGTATCGCTCCGTCCGGCAGTATATTGCTGAATACAACATCAAGCTCGACAAATACAAGTTCATGAACAAGTTCATCGTAAAACAGGAGCTCATGAACGACGATGACATCCATAACGCCATCCTGGTGCATGCCCGGGAGAACGGCATGAATATCCGTCATGGAGGGGATGAAATACCATATAATCATACCGGGACAGCACGCGATTCTGTTGTTCCAGAAACGTGTGATAGATAATATCATCTCTTTCCTGGGTACCGGGAAGTTCATCTATTGATGCATGACCTGCGCTGAACGAGAGGGGACAGTTGAAAATTATTCCATCAGGGTTTTGCCTGTCGTAAATCTGTAAATATGTATCGGTATCATACCGATATACAGAACAGATACTTCAAACGAGGAAACATTCATGCATCCAAAACGTTTTTCAAGCATGAGCATCATGCGTTATTCCGAAATGGTCTGTAATGCGGTGCATCTCGGGGTCAATTTTGACGACATCATCAGCGAGACCAGGAAATACCACGGCTGTGAATTCACTAACAAGGTCGAAAAGGTAGTGAAGACGCTGATCTCGTGTAATTAAGAGTCGAGGCGCAGGCTGACGCGCGGTCAGTAGTGGGCCGTCACCGTTGTTTCATTCCATGTCATTTTTTTTATCTTCCCGCTGCTGGAGTAATAAACGCCCTTGCCGCACATCTGGTTTTCTTTCCATTCCCCTACATACGTGTCGCCGTTAGACCATCTATACGTTCCGAAGCCGGTACGCTTGCCGCGAATCCATTGCCCGGTATAGACCGCACCGTCCTCCCATGTAACGCTGCCGTTTCCATGCATTCTGCCCTCTTCCCACTGGCCTGAAAACACAGAGCCGTTGAAATATCTCATGATGCCCCTGCCATGGGGCGTATATCCCTTCACCTTGTTACCTTTGTACCAACCAGAATATCGTCCGAGGGATACAAAGTCGCCAAAAATACAACCGGGTTCACCGCCTTCCTGACTCAGGAATCGGGATTCAACAAGCTTTCCCGATTGAAAAACGACCTTTTTTCTCCTGCCGTCCGGATGATAATATATCCCGTTTCCATGGGGTTCCCCGTTCATGAACTCCCCCTGATATTCAGAGCCGTCGGCAGAAACTTGCCTTCCTCGGCCATGCCTCAATCCGTCTTTGACCTGGCCTACATAATATGAACCGTCCTCAGACTGAATCCTGACGACAGAAACAGCGTCCGTACCTTCATCTGGGTATGGCATGGCAATCCGGGGAATCAACAATCCTGCGACACACATAATGTATATAAGGATGTGCATAATCATATCACCGTGATCATCTTATAATAATATCGGGATTGTACGCGGATTGTATTATACCGAAAGACAGACTTTATGCTTTTCCATGGTACCCGGTATGAATAAACTCGTTCCATGGGCAATGATCATGCAGATAACAAGGGCCCAAAACGAATTATTATCATCCTGCAGTGTATAGCCCCATGAAATGTTGCCCTGCCGCTCAATAAGATATCCAAGGAACGGCTGGACCAGTGCGCCCCAAGGAAAGGGAAGAAATTCGCCGGTCCCATGGGGGCGCCGCCTGTCGTAAGGTCTTCTATCATGTCCACCGCGACCACAGCAGCGCAGAGCCGGTGGAACGAGATAAAAATATAGGCACCCGCGAGAATTATGAAAAGCAGATATCTGTACGTAGTGCAGGTAACCGTATTCCTGTGCATGAACAGTTCTCCACACACACATCGGAGCCCCTTGTGCGTGTCATTGCACAAGGGGCTCGGGTATAGATCAGTTGGCTGATAATCAGCGGTGAAATTATTTCTTCCCGAGTTTGGGAATATATTTTTCCAGATCTTTTCCCTTGATCCTGGGCCCGGTAACTTTTTCCATCCCGGCAAGATCAAAGGACTGTATGAATTTTTTCAGCGCGTCGGTGTTCTGAAATTCCTTCGTTTTGTCATCGGCAATGAGACGTATCTCGATGCGGTTGTTGACCATCAACCAGATCCACTTGTTCTCGAATATCTTGGCTGGATATTTATCAATTTTTTCCTTGGCGTTTTTATAACCATCGATGGTGGCCCTGTCGTCGACCTGGTCGAATACCTGGAACCAGAGCACCTGTTCCCCGCTTTTATTCTTAACACTTGCCTGAAGCCAGTCAAATAGACTGACATCTGAGTAGTGAAGGTCATTCCAGCTGCCGGATTTGCATGAAAGCACGAATGCCGACAAGGCAATGAGCACCGTTAGCGTCACACATGATATTTTTTTCAAATTGTCCTCCTTCGAGTCTGCATGATAGTATGAATATTGAAACGTGGAGGAGCAAAATAATTCAAGCATATTTTCTCCCCTCTTTCAAAACTGAACATGCTGCTTATGAAAAAAAAATCTCTGAAACAAAGAGCCCGCTGCAGGGCTCTCTGTTTCATAAGAATAAATCTTGGAGGATTTATGAAAAAACTTGTAATCAAGGAATATGTAATTGTTCGAGTGAATTTGTTACACTCCGGTATTGTAAATACTGAAAAAATTGTTTTTTTTGAAAATAGCACTAGTACGTATGACTGGAAAAGGCATGAAATTTCTTAAAAAATGAAAATCAACATGGAAAAATGTAACACATATGGCCGAAGCTGTCAGACATCACGGGTTATTTTAAGCCTGTTTAATTCACTGACCTTACCCACCAGGATTTCGTCCGTTTTCGCCAATCGCTGAGCAAGGGTTGTGACCATCTTGGCCGCAAAAACAGGATTTTTTATAAGGAAAAGCCGTAGTTGTTCCGCATTATCTATAAAGGCGAGCTTGACATTTCCTATGGCAGTGGCTGTGGCGCTCCTTGGCGTTTTATTGAATAGCGATATCTCCCCGAAGAAATCGCCCTTTTTAAGCAGAGCGACATTGATTTTATCTATCTTGTCAGAAAGGGAAATCTGCACTTCCCCTTCAAGAATAATATACATCCGTGTTTCAACTTTACCCGCTTCTATGATCCGTTCGCCATTCTGGAAATAAATGATACTTTTGGCCATAGGTGTGTTCCTTGTTGGGTGTAACGTTTATTCAGATTTGGAGGCGGCCCTCAGTTCAGAAGTATTGCCGACACGCTGTTCTGCAGTGGCATCACAGCTCCGAATTCGTGATCTTTCGCAGGAATTTCTCTTGAGGCATGCATCGCAGCGCTCGTCACTGCACATCTGGCATGAAAAACAGTCACTGCAATTATATTTTCTGCCCTCGTTATGATTTGGTTCCGGGGCGAAAACCTTTCCCTGAAACCCTGGTATTGTATAATATGCCATGAAAATAGTGAAGTCCTTGATAATATTCTAATATACTAACATTTCTTCATATCAACCATAGGTGGTCAAAAAAAATAAGAAAATAGCGACAAATGGAGCCTTGTAAAACAATTGACATAATTCAGATCAATCACTACACACGATTCTGCAATCATATTGAGAAACCGAAAACATGAAAAGGTGTTTTATCCTTATATTGGATATCTTGGCCATGTCATCCTTTTTATTTATTTCTGAGATACCGGCGTCGGCCCGTTGTATAAGCGGGAATTGTCATCTTATTGTTGCGGCGGAGACAGGCACCTGTCATGACGATGCAAGAAACGGCTGCGGCGAACTGTATTTCAAGGGCAGAATTGCCCAGCGTGGAATATGTAAAAATAGTAGACTGGCAACAGAGTAAGGCTTACAATTCACATAAATTTTTCAGGATAACAGAGATGGAATCACCTAACACGGTCCCCCTGCGCGGAAGGATACTCTTCTGGATCCTTGCCGGCGCGATGCTGTCAGCGGTGTCGGCTGCCCTGTGCTACCGTTATTACTTCACAACGACGGTTGGCGATGTCACTGCCTACCTTGAAAATATCCATGCAATTGAACGCGGCTACATCGAAAACATCCCCCTGTACGACGATTATAATACGCCGATGCGGGAGATGAAACTGCGCACATATCTTTTCCCGGCCCATATTGACGTTGCCATTAAATCGGGAATGAAGCCTGTTTCACTCGACGATTCGATACAGGAACTGGTCAGCGCCAAAAAACTCGTCCAGCTCAAGTCAGGGGAGGACAGATTATATTATTTTTACAATGTGAGGAACAGGTACCGAGTTCTCACACCCCGGGCGGCGTGCGGGCTTACCGTGCTGACGGAGCGTTTCCAGCAGAATATAGCCACCCGGATGAAGCTTCCTCCCGTTAAAATCGCCCTTTCATCCCTGTTGAGACCCGCGGCCTACCAGAGCGGTCTCCGGGCTGTAAACGCGAATGCCACCGAAGTAACCACTCATAGCTACGGGGTCAGTTTTGATATTTATTTTGACGATTATTTTGTATCGCTGCCCCGCCCGACGCCTTCCAGCGGCATTTCATCGTCGGTGATGGAAATGATCAGGACAAAATTCGGATTTCTCCTCGGGGACGCCCTGCGCGGGCAGTTCCGGTCAGTGCTTATGGAAACGCTGATACAGCTCCAGGATGAAGGGGTGTTGTTCGCGATACTCGAAAAGAACCAGCACTGCTACCATGTTACCATCCTGCCCAATTCCCGGTGCGCGAAACATGAACGTATCTGACGGCTGTCCGGGATCACGCCCTTTTGCGGGCGTACCGTTCAGCGGTGATTATCCCCGCGATGAATCCGCAGAGATGGCTTTCCCATGATACGAACCCCATGGTGGGGAAAATCCCCCACACGGCGCCCCCGTACACCATGAATACGAGCACCGAGACCAGTATCGCCTTCAGGTTCCTGATGAAAAAGCCCATCGTGAGGAGGTAGCCGAGAATCCCGTAAATGACGCCGCTGGCCCCGACATGGGTGAATTCGGGACGTCCGATCAGCCATGTGCCGAACCCTCCGATAATTATTATCTGCAGTATCAGCTGCAATGAAAGCTTACGTTCCATGGTCAAAAAGATGGACCCGAGGATCAGCAGGCTGATCGAGTTCGTCACTAGGTGGTTTATTCCCGCATGTATAAAGGGGGCAAGAAGAATCCCCGGCAGACCCGCCAGTGTGCGCGGTTTAATGCCGAAATTCTCGACCGGGTATATGAAACCGATAAAAAGGATTGCCCACAGTATGAGGACAATGAATAAGACTGTCTTAAATGACTGCCATATGTTACGTATATTTAGTGATGGCATATAACAAGCCGTATGTTGTTTTCTATAATTCATTCATCATGGATGATTCCGGTGATGGTGTTCCCCGGTATTTGTCCAGAACCGACGAACCGGTTTCATTCAGTAATGCGTCAAAACATCAGATTGTCAATACTATTACCTGGAGCGATCGATCAACCTTGCATAAAAATTCAATTCACCTGCTAATAGTCTTGACTTTTTTATTTCAGTGTAATGGTCTGCATTAACACATTGCCATGAATGCACCATTACCGGATTGATCGGGGCGTCCTATGAAGATTAAACCCATGGGGAAGCGCAAGCTGACCCTTGCCAACAGGGGAGGTCTTGACCTCTTCTTCCTTGGCGTCGGTAGCGCCTTTACGAAACGCCATTATCAAACGAACCTTATCGTAATAAAAGGGAAGGACCATCTTCTCATTGACTGCGGGACACGCTGTCCAGAGGCCATGCACCGGGTCGGCATAGCAACGACCGACATCAGGAACGTCCTTATTACCCATTCCCACGCCGACCATATCGGCGGACTCGAAGAACTTGCCATAATGGGCAGATATTTCGCCAAGCGAAAGACCGCTATGGTAATAAACGAGACATATCAGCATGTTCTCTGGGAAACATCGCTTCGCGGCGGCCTTGGTCACAATGAGAGGACGGCGCACAAGGTACTGACCTTTGAGGATTTTTTCGAAGTAATCAGGCCAAAAAAGCTTCCCGAATATCCCCGCGAAACATTCTCTGCCAAAGTTGGCAGCATTGACATCAAAATGATGCGGACAAAGCATATTCCGGATACAGCCTCGGACTGGCAGAGCTCTTTCTGGAGCTGTGCGGTTATTATCGATGACCGCGTTTTTTTCAGCAGCGATACGCGTTATGACCCTGACCTGATTCGCTATTATGACGAACGATTCTCTTTTGAGGCCATTTTTCATGACTGCCAGTTCTTTAACGGCGGTGTCCATGCCGGCATAGACGAACTCAACCAGCTGCCGGCAGATATAAAAAAAAGGCTCATACTTTCCCATTACGGCGACAATTGGGAAAAATTTGAAAAAATCGCTGATACTTACGGTTTTGCAGGAATGGCAAAGCAGCATGTCTATTACAGTTTCGGATAATAACGGATCCCGTCAGCGTCATGCCGCTCCATATTAACATCCTTGAAAATATCGGCATACTTCGTTTGAACCAGGGCCCTGCCCCCATCATTGACATTCTTGCAATGATGTCATTCAAGGCGCTGGTTTCGGCATTGCGTCTCGGCATTTTCGAGATAATCGGTCATGGCGGAAAAACGGCCGGTGAAATAGCGGCCGCGGCGCATATTGACCCCCGCGGCCTTACACTGCTCCTCGATCTCCTGGAAAATATCGGTTATATAACCTGCAGGCGCGGAACATACCGGAACACCGGATCCACGAAAAAATGGCTTCTGGCAGATTCCTCATTCAATATAACCGATCTCTTTTATCATTTCAACGACATGGCTTCACGCTGGGAATATCTCGACGCATCAATCAGGAAGGGGGCCCCTCCCATGATGGGCTGGGAATGGCTTGACCGTGACGCCGAGCGCTGGCATACCTATCACGCGGGGATGAAAAGCTCCGCGATCCTGATAAGCCGCGAAGTCATGAAAAAAGTCAAGCTTTCGCCGTACGCGACCAGCCTCATTGACCTCGGGGGAAGCCATGGGCAGTACTGCATTGAATTCTGCCGCCGGTATCCCGGTCTTAAGGGGATCATATACGACTGGGCGCCGGCGGAGAAAACGGCTGTCGAAAATATTGATTCCTGCAACATGGGCCGGCGCGTAACCTTCCGGGCCGGGGATTTCATACGGGACCCGATCGGATCGGATTATGACGTGGTGCTCATGTTCAATATAATCCGCATCTACAGGCCCGACGACCTGAAGTCGCTGTTCAAAAAAATATTTGATTCAACTGCGCCGAACGGCATGGTCATTATCATGGACCATCTGGGCCACAGGCCGTGGTCACGGTTCATGAGGGCCAATGCGCTGCTCCTGCTCCTTGAACTTTACAATTCCACCGAAGGGAAGACGCATGACAAGGATGATGTCGCGGGAATGCTCAAAGAATGCGGGTTCGCCCATGTCCGCGATTATAATCTTCGGCGCTCACCGGGGCTTGGCGTCGTAACAGCGATTAAAGGATAATGGACCGTTATGTATCTATAGAATTGAACAGGTCTTCCATATTTGCTTTCTCAAATACCTTTCGTATTTCATCATTGAGCCTGTCCCACATGGGACGGGTGTAGCACCCCCCGGCATTATGGCAGGCATTTGAATCGATAAGACAGTCAAGTAGCGCCAGTTCGCCGTCAAGTATATCGACAAGAGAGAGGATGGTTATTTCCTTCAATGGTTTTGACAGATAGAAGCCTCCGCCTTTCCCCTTGGTGCTCCCCAGTATGCCGGCGATTTTCAGCTCATGAAAAATGTTCTCCAGGTATCGAGTGGAAATATTCTGTCGCCGGGCAATCTCCTTCACGCTTACCGGCTTTTCATCCATAGTGCGCGCCAGATCAATAAGAGCCCGGATCCCGTATCGTGTCCGCGTCGATAATTTCATTATGTTATAATATCCAGCATGATTTATTTTTATATCAAATACTTTTTCAAAATATCTGAAAAATCACGAATTTCACGGCGCTGATTGCCTGAAACATGCGGCCCGCGCGTGAACGTGCCCCTTAAAATCGATGGCCTTGCCAAATTTGAATTGCTTTATATACATGCTGTCATAATTATTGCCGTCATGAAAATTAAATTGATCCTTGCGGCATCATTACATGATCCTCTCCGGAAAAACGACCCCTTCATGCCGCTGTCATTGCCGATTCTCGCCGGTACAGCTCCCGGACATGATTATACCTTTGTGGACCTTCTCTGGGAGGACGATGTCCGTTATGATGAGCCGGTTGACCTCGTGGGTATCAGCGCGCGTTATACGGCTGAAAACAGGGCCTATGAGCTCGCCGACGAGTTCCGCCGCCGCGGCGTCATGGTTGTGCTGGGAGGGCCGCAGCCTTCCGTTGTTCCGTTCCGCGCCCTGGCCCACGCCGATGCCGTGGCGGTCGGCGAAGGCGAAGAGTTGTGGCCAGAAATTGTAAGGGACGCCGAGCGCCGTGACCTCAAGAAATTTTACGTGTGTTCTCCCGGTCCCTTTGACCCCCGGGGCCATACCCTCTATAAGATTGACGCCTATCCCGACCTGAAAAGCAACAAGGCCCCTGTCCGCAGTTTATACAAAAAAAAATATGTCTTTGACACTGTATTTGCCGTGCGGGGTTGTCCCGTTAACTGCGATTTCTGCACCGTGACTGAAATCTTCGGTCCCCGGTTCAGGATGAAGCCGGTTCGGGATGTGGTAAGGGAAATTGACACATTCAAGAATTATTATTACATACTGGATGATTCCGTGTTCGGCAAGGCGTCAACCTATGACTATTATCTCGAGCTCTATGATGCCATATCAGGACTGAAAAAGAAGCGGTTCTGGACAGGGCAGGCAAACTTGGATGCGGCCGCCGATGAAAAGGGCCGCTCTGTCATCCGGAAGGCCGCCGAATCGGGGCTCATCTACGCCGCCATAGGCATGGAATCCATTAATCCCACGACACTCGCGCGGTCAGGCGCCATACGGAAAATGGGCGCTTCTTCCGCCCATGATGTACTGTCATCAATGAAGGAATCGATCCGCTTCATACAAGACCAGGGCATCATCGTGTCGGGATGGTTCGTGATCGGTTACGAGGATGACGATATAGAGACGTACTACCGGACGGTCGACTTCTGCCGGGAGATGAAGGTGGTCCCCGTCATTTTTCCGGTAAAAGCCTTGCCGGGGACGCGTCTTTACGAAAGGCTGAAGAACGAAGGAAAACTAGACGACAGCAAGCTGATTAACTTTCGGCATCCGACCATACGCGACGAGGATATATTCAGGGCGCTCAAGAACGTCGGAGATGCCGGATACTCATGGAAGGAGATAATCAGGCGCACCCGGTTTTATCTCTCAAAATTCAGGGAAGACAGGATACACAGGACGATTTTCGCCCTTGTGCTCCAGTCCAAGCTGCGGGGCGCCGTGGATGTCTCCGGGGACGAATTTTACGTGGGGCGGTAAACTCTTTTTCCTAATTGGTCCTGTTCTTCTCAATGAATTCCGCTATGGTAGAGATTGATTTCAAGATAAAGCGCGACTGGTTCTTGTCGTCGATCCGGACCCCGTACTTTTCCTGCAGGGCCATCACTATTTCCAACGCATCTATGGAGTCAAGGCCGAGGGTGTTCCCTTCGCCGAAAAGCGATTCGTCATCGCCGACTTCTTCGGGGCTCACATCGTCGATGTTAAGCGCTTCCATGATGAGAATCTTTATTTCTTTTTTCAGTCCTTCTGTGGCCATGGTGACAATGACACCTCGCGATATTATTTTTTTGATTTGCTGAGCTTTAACAGATCGTTGAAAAACCGCTCCTCCGCATCTGCCCGTTCATAGATCATGGCGGACAGTTCCCCGAGACGGTCGGGGCCGAGGTCGCGCCGCTTCCCTATCCGCGCGGCGAAGAGGGATATCTCGCGCCACCGGTCGCCGATTTCCATGATGCGCTTTGACATTTCCAGCAGGTCAGGATCATTGAGCAGTTCCGACGCCTCCCTCAAGAACGTGGCATACATGAACCGGAATCCGGCGCCCCCGGTGCCCTGATCTTCCAGGAATATGTTTATTTTCATTATTTCGTGCGAAAGATGGTCAATGTCCCTGGCGAGGCTGGGCCAGTCCACGACCTTTTTCGCGAAAAGGCGTATCCCCTTGACGCCGATGAAAGGGATCGGGAGCCTCACCATATTGAATGCCGCGCTTGCGATGCCCTTCCAGATCGCCGTGCGGTAATCTATCCTCCGGGGAATTGACACGGGATGGAAAATAAAACCCCTGGGGGAAAAGCTGCCGCCGGCAAATCGCGCTTTCATGAGTGATTCCCTGTCAAGTTCGGCCAGGTTCGGCGAATAGCAGTCGCTCACGACATAGACATCGCCCCGCTTTTCCACCACGGTGATGAAGTGGACATTTATATGGACCCGCACATGGTCGGGAAGGTACTTCATGTAAAAGAAATCAGTCTGGCATGCGACCGGTTTTCCGCCGGAGAGCAGATCATCAAGAACCCGTTCTCCCTTTTCGGGATTTCTGAAACGCCGCTCCTTGAACCTGACGCCGGTCCTCCGGGCAACACCGGTGCGGATCTGTCCCGGACGGTTCCTGACCACGAACGTGGGAAAGGGAAATTTTTTTGATTCGAAATAGCCGAAGAATATACCGGCTGATATGCCGAACACGAGCGGTTCAGATATGCTCAGCCCCGCATGGTTGAGCAGGGCCGCCACGGTGCCGGACTCACAGTGGGCCGCCATCTTGTGCTGAAATGTCATTTCTTACCTGTTGAGATTTTTAATATGGTGAAAAACGGATTGTCCGTTTTTTCTTCAATAATTTTCAAGTTTTTTTTATCAGTAACGATTACCTGCAGCATGTCGACCGGCGACACGTTGAAAACGTCACAATAGCGCTTCAGCTGATCCAGCGTGATTGTGCCGAAATACCGGGCGGTCAGGTGCTTTTTCACCTTCCGGGCGCCCAGGCGCACCCGCGCCGCCAGTTCAGACGGGGTCAGTTCCCCGAGGACCATGTAATAGGCGATGGGGCTTATTTCGCCTTTGCGAACCTTCTCAAGGTATTCATGCTCGAGCTTTTTCCGTTTGTACCAGAAATCATCGATGAAATTTTTCGTTATATAGGAACCGGTTTTGACCGGACCGTATGTCCCGTCCTTTTTCTCGACGTAGAGGATGAGTTGATGCTCTTTGTAATCGACAGACGCGTCTTTTTCTTTCACCTGTTACCCCCTTGCAGCCTGAATCGGTGATCCACGCCCAGCGGCACGTGATAATACTTGAATGGTTGCTGCAGCGCCCGGCAGGCAAGGCTGTTCGTGTCGGCAAAAAAGTCTTTGATGAACTCAACCAGGTTTATCGATATGCCGATATAGATGTTTCTTTCCTTGCCGTGGATCGCCAGGCCGCGCTGAATCTCGGCGTAGCGATAGTCATACTTCGTGAAGCCGGTCGTATAATACCCGATATCAAACTGGATGTACCTCATGAATTCGGGAACATTGATGCCGATGTAGCGGAATCCGGCGAGCTTGATGTTGGCCATGAAACGCCAGCCGCTGTAATCATCCATGAGCCATTTCAGCCTCTGCGGGTGCCTGCGGAAATATTTTGTCGGTAAATACTGGGCGCTCAGGCTGACGAACGCGTCAACCTGGGGAAACAGCTCGAGGAGCGCGCCTAAGCCTATGCCGAGTAGACCCATCGTGAGGTCCGCCGGGCTGAACCCATGCTGGTTTTTGCAGAAGCCGTCACCAATTTCAATTCCCAGAGCAAGGAAGGCGGTCAAACCGGCCGCATAGGCCCATTTCGACGGCCGTCCGCTTTCGGTGAAATCGAATATGTTATAAAAGACCCTCATCAGCACGTAATGGGCGAAGAGATGGGCAGCCTTGTCGGCCCCGCCGCTGTAGGTGTTCTGACCGAACCAGCCTTCGCGGGAAAGGCGGAATTTTGTCGTGCGTCCCCAGTCCCAGGTGAGGTACGCTACGAGATAGGTGTTGATCGGCGTGGCGAGGAGGATGGAGTAGCGTATCGACGTTTTCATTATCTCTTCGCCTTTCTTCTTTTCGGCGATTTCCTCCGGCGTCAATTTATTTTCTTCTTCCTTTTTTCCGGCCGTCCCAAGCCGCTCGGAGGTATCGCCCGCATATACCGTATCGGCCCCGGCGGCCTGGGCATGCCCGGCGGCACTTCTTGGCCGGTCGGGAATGGCCGCAAGCGAGGCAGGCAGCGCCATGATAATGATGCATGACGCCAGTATCGATGTCATACCATGAACCATGGTGGAAAAAGACCCAGGCAAACCGCATCTGTCAAGCATGAAAAAAGGCCGTCTCATTTCCCGGAAAGATTATGGGGAACGCTGATGTTATATTTCATTAAAATCCTTTTCAACTGTTTGACGGCACGTTCCCGGTCCAGGACGACGGTGGATTCTCCGGCAAACTCGAAAACGACGAACCGGTCCGTTGATCCGTCTATGATCTTTTTCATTTCAGCAAGATTTTTTACCGGCGCCCCGTTGATGCCGGTAAGTACAAGGTCTTTTAAATACTGATATCCCTTGTTGACAGGATCGGGAAGAGTCCGGCTCAACAATATGATCCTGAAGTCAGGGCCTTTGTCGGAAAGTTCCTTGATGCTGTCATAGTAATAAAGAAGGCGCTTGTCCGCCATCTGCTTCCAGTCCTTGCCCTGGGACTCAAGGTAGCCGGCGGTAAGTTCCTGGAAGATAAGCCCGCCGAAGATATAATACCGCGGGACAGAGTCGGCGGATATGAGCGGCACGGTGCAGCAGCCGCCGGGGACAGACGTGAGCTTGAATTTCACGGCGGTCCTTTTCCGGTCACGCAGAACGATCATTGATACCTCATCGCCGACGAAGCGCTCAAGCTGTATGAGCCCGTAAAAATATAATTTCCCGTAGGGAGAATCATAGTTCCCCCTGTCATCAACGGCATGTCCCTCGATTGAAAGGATGATATCGTCTTTTTTTAGGACATCGCTCCCGCTGCTGATGACGGGGACATGGGTCACCAGCACCCCTCCCTCGCCGGCCGCCACGCCGTAATACGCTCTGAGGTTCACGTCGCTCTGGAGATCAACGCCGTCGATCCAGAAGAACGGGATGCCGTCATAATGCCCGTCAGCCGCGTCCCGCACCATCCGGTGCACCATGTCCGATCCTATCACAAAAAGCGTCTTTGTTTCAGCGCTCAGGCCTGTCGCTATGCCGGCCAGCATGTTGTCGATGAAGACAGGCTCGCCGGTGCCTCCTTCATTCATGCCGGTGGAGAACTGGTGCATGAGAACGCCGCAGTTGGGCTCGTAAAACCTTATGGAAGTCTTGGTCAGCTCCGCGAGGTATTCCTTGAGACTGCTCATCGAATCCCACTTGTATACCTTTGCGCTTCTGCCGGTCATGGAGCCCGCCGGCAGCAATTTGACCGGCTTCAGGCCATCGAAAAACGACTCATCTTCCACCCTGAGAAAGGCCAAACCGCAATGGTAATCCTTGATCTCCACGGTGGCGGAGTACTTGCGGCTCTCTCCTTTTTTCATGACCTCGATGAGCACGTGGTCGGCAATTGAGTATGATGAGGTAAGTATGCGGTTCCCGTCAATGACGCACCCGGAAATGCTCGACCTTGTTATTTCACCCTGCTGCCACGGCGAGCCATAATCATGCTTCTGGGACGTGACCAGTATGTTGACTACGCGGTCGTCGTAGGACTGAGCCGGGGCCGAAAAAACGGGCCATGGCAGGGACAGGGCTGTTATCAGACATATCATTTGAACGTTACGTTTCATCTCAGCCTCATGAGGGACGGTATGTCATATTTTTCCTTAATGCGGCGGTCGGCTTCCTCAATTTCGGAGACTTTGAGTATCAATGGGCAACTGGTCCCGTCAACTCGTATCACATGATAGCCGTTAACCGGTTTTCGCACCGCTTCAGCCACATCGTTGAGGGTTGTTATCTTCACATTGTTGATGGAATCGACCACCCGGTCATGAACCTCCGAAAGGTAGGTGTTTGCCCGGTCGGGAAGGACGCGGTTAATGAGGATGAATTCCTTTCTTTCCGGGTACAGATTATCGCTGATGTGGCACGCGTAGTAATAAAGAAGCCGGCGGTCCGCCGTGTGCCACCATTTGTTCCACGTCTTGAGGTATTCCTTCGACAGGGGCTGGAAGATGATGCCGCCAACGATGCAGTAGCGCGGCAATTTCTCATATTCATTGAACCATGATATGCGGTACGGGTAAGACTTCAGCGGATAGGTTATTTTCAGCACCCGGCCCTTGCGGAGGACGGTCAGGGTAACCGGTTCATTGATCTGCTTCAGGTCTATCAGGTACGAGTAAAATATGCGCCCCTGCATGAACCGGATTGTGGAATCATTGGCAACCGGCACGGAATCTATGCTCATGATGACGTCGCCGGCCCGCAATGATTTTTCGGCGCCGCCGCCCGGTATAACCATGGTCACCAGAACGCCGCTCTGGTCGTCCTTCATGCCGAGGTAGCGGCGGTAGCTTATGTTCTCCAGAGGATCGGTAAATACCCCCAGCATCGGGAAGCCGTCATACCGGCCGTCACTGATGTCTTGAAGGAAATGCCTGATGATGGGCGCCGGTATCATGTAGCCGATATTGTCAGAGTTGGCGCTGGCCTGGAACGCGACGCCGACGATCCTGTTGTTCTGCATGACAGGCCCCCCGCTGTTGCCGGGATTGATGGCGGCATCGGTCTGGATCATGAGGAAGGAAACGCTTCCCATATGGGAATACTCCCCGATCTCGATGCGCGACGTGACCCCCTCGGTGATGGATATGCGGCTCCCCCCCACGGGATAGCCGTAAGTGGTTACCTTTGACCTGAGCTCAGGGACCCCTCCCAGTTCAAGCGTCTCCGTGTTTTCGTAAAAACGCCGGTCATTGACCCGGAGGAGCGCCAGGTCGCAGTCGTGGGCGATGAACAGGATTTCAGCTTCGTACATTTCCGGGTCGATCTCCTTCTTGACCAGGATATACGTTGCGTCGGACACGACATGGGCATTGGTCAGGATCATTTTGTCATGTAGTATGGCCCCGGAACCGACCGCGGTTTCAGGATCCTTCATTTTCCACGGAAGGTTGTAGTCAGGACGTATTGCAGTGCGGATGATTTTTACCGTGCCCCGGCTCACGTCGAGGGCGGGCTTGTTTCCGTTAGCCGCAGCGAAGAGCCCGATCAACAGCGCCGGCACCAGTATGATTCTTATTGATCTCATGGATAATTCCCGTACCACCTGTAAATTGTACGACCTTATAAACATGATGATGTTTTTGTCAAATTATTTACCGTATCGGCGGGATGCAGGGAGACGGGCCCGGCAATGAAGGCCGGGCTCAATCCATTTCCTTCCCGAACATGCGGTATCGGAGCCGGAGAAGCGTCCGGAACATCGGTTCGGTGAGCCGCCCCTCCTCCCTCATCCTTATCGCCTCGCGCATCATTTCTGGGGAAGGCGTCGTCTCCATGACCGGGACGCAATTGGGTCGTGAAAGGGAATTCGTTTTTATTATTTCAAGAAGTCGCTCCTTCCCGATGGCGGGTGAGATATAGAACCTGGCACCCGTGAGATCGTCATCGGTACCGACCATGCCGTCTTCAAGCGCGCGACGGTGCAGCACGGTTCCGGGATAGATGCGCATCCCGCAGGTCATGTGGACCATGTCTTTTGCGCTGATGCAGGTATCAATGAATTCAAAGGATTCCATGACGGTTTCTTCGGTCTCACCGGGTCCGCCGAAAATAAAAAACCACATGGTAGGCATGTCGGCTTCGCGGATGATGCGCGCTGCGTTTTTGAGGTCGGCAAGGGTGAAATTCTTTCCGAGCGTGGCCAGCATCGATGGCGACGCGGTGTCAGGGGTGCAGTCTATCTGCGCGAACCCGGCATCGCGCATCAGCCCGAACAGCTCCGGTGACGCGTTGCACGGGTTGATGCCCATGGTCCTGAGTCTCACGGACAGGCCGAGCCTTATTATTTCGCGGCAGACCGCTTCCGCGTGGCCGGGGGGATCATTGAATGTTGAGTCGACAAATTCGAATGTTACCTGCCCGAGGCGACCCGCTGCCTGCCTTATTTCCTCGGCGATCAGCTCCGGCGGCCTGGTCCTGTACCGGTATCCTTCTATGCAGTTGTACGTGCAGTAAACACAGCGGTGGGAGCACCCGCGCTTGGTCTGTACCGGGTATGAACTCCGGGCCCGGTACGGGGAGTAATCGAGCCGGAGGTCTATATTGGAGAACGGAACATGTTCCATGGGGAAGTCCGTCAAGCGACGGTGATACTTTTTTGAATTCTTCGTGAGTACCGACGGAATGGCCGAAACGTCACCGCCGCCATCGAGACAGTGCAGCAGGTGGGCAAACGCCGCCTCGGCCTCGCCGAAGATGCCGTAATCGGCCCCGTAATAAGTCATGAAATATTCGGGGAATATGCTGAAGGCGCTCCCGCCGAGGATAAGCGGCGCCCCGGTGGAATTCCTGATCGGTTGTATGAAGTTTTCCCGAATGGGATCTATGTAATTGGTCGGGTCGAGAAGGTCCATGTCATCAATATTGCGGATTGAAACGCCGATATAGTCGGGGGCGAATTCGTCAATGGCGTCGTGAAGCCCGTTCCCCGCATCAAAGGCGCCGTCGTATATCTTGACCGCGTAGTTGTTTTCGAGGACCCCGGCGATAAGACACAGGCCGAGGGGCGGCACCGGGTATGGGCTTTGCTCCGTATTGGTATTAACGAGAAGCACTTTTTTCATTAAGGGACATCCGATCTTTATAAAAAACCCGGTCCGGTTTTGTCACAATAACAGTGAAGGCCGATATGCTTCAAAACCGGTCTTTGCATAATAACGGTTCAAGAGTCCTTTTATCGCGTCCTGACCTATCTCAACGGCCAGCGTGAATGGCCCCTTGTCGATGGCCATGTATTCCTTCACGGCATATTCCAGGTCGACCTGCGGCCATATATTTTTTTCCAGGGCCTTGAAGGCCGAATTGATATACATGGCCCGGAGGAGAGAAGCTGTCCGGACCTGCACGTCCGCTGCGGGCATTTGGACCGGCGGACCTTCAACGGGATACGGGTAAAACCCGGCCCCCGACTTGCGGCCGAGTTTTTTCTCCCCGAGGAGACTGTCGAGACAATCGATCATCGGGCTGTAGAAATCACTGTCTGCCATGGTCCCGGTGTAATTGACGATTGACCGGCGCATCACATCTATTCCCACGGCGTCAAAGAACTCGAAAACGCCGACGGGGAATATGTATTTCCTGACTATTGCGTCAATGACTTTTACGTCAAGTCCGTCGTCACGGTGGCAGCGAAAGGCCTGGGCCTGGAAATCGAGGAACAGCCTGTTCAGCATGAAGGCTTCGTCTTCATGCATTTCCAGTCGGAATCTGTCAATGTAATCCGTGAAGTCCCTTACTATCCTTTTCGTGTCCTCGCCGGTATGATCGGTTACGATCAGTTCAACGATGTTCTTCATTTTTACCGGGTAGAAAAAATGTAGACCGGCGAAACGTTTCCTCATTGCTTCATCGCTGACGAGGAGTGACGGTTGTATCGATGATGTATTGGTAACCACTACGGCATTATTACTGAGGAAAGGCCGCAGATCATCAAAGAGTCTGGCCTTGTCAGCGGCTTCCTCATGGATGGTTTCAATGACGATGCTGCAATCCTTGAGGTCGCCTATGGAAGTTGAAATCAGCACCCGCTGCTTTTTGCGGCGAAGGCCTTCTTCGTCTATCAGTCCATTCCTGAACATGCGGTCGTACTTTTTTTTGAATGCAGACACCAGGCGGCGGCGCTCCTCTTCATCGATGCATATCCAGACAAGGCGGCAATCAAAACCGGACAGATAGTAGAATATATCGGTCCCCATGAGGCCGCTGCCGATTATGCCGATTTGTATGTCTGGCGGTAATGACATGGCAAAAACCTACTCTATCTCCAATGGATGGCAAAATAATGCAATAAAAAAACATGGTTCCGGAACGGCCGAAACCGGCCAGCGTCGTGCGCCCAATTTTTTTCAATTTTAACCGATTCCCGCTTGCGCGATCCGGCACAACGGCTACAATTGCCGCCATCAGGTAACGATGCCATGTCCTTTGAATATCCGATAACAGTCCGCGGCTATGAGATGGATTCCTTCGGCCATGTCAACAACGCGGTGTATCTCAATTACATGGAACAGGCCCGCTGGGAAATCCTTAAAAAACGCGAACTCTTCGACTATTTCAGGGAACACGGGCTTGTCCTGGTGGTGACCGATGCGATGGTGCATTATTCCAGGGAAGCGAAGGTCTTTGACGAACTGGTCGTCTGCACCGATATTGAACGTGACCCTCCCTATCTTGTATTCGATCAGGTCATCAGGGACGCGGCTTCAGGATCAGTGATTACCCGCGGTACCGTCAAAACTCTCCTGGTCGACAGCGATAGAATACCCCATGATATTCCCGATTTCTTTTTGACCGGGAGATAAGTGCAGAACCATGGGCAGGCAAACGATATCAACTTTCAAAGTCCGGGATTCTATCGCTATCATAACGATCGACAACCCTCCTCAAAACATGCTCCCTGACCCGGTTTTTATCGATCCGGAACTGATCAAACGATGCTTCGCTGATGACAAGATCAAGGGCATCGTCATCGCCGGTAAAGGTAGGCATTTCTCCGCGGGAGCCGACATGGAACGCCTGCGGTTCCTTGCCCTGGATGAGAACCGGTTCATGGCCAGGCTCCGGGACGGGAAAGAGCTCCTCGATTCGATCGAGGCCCTCCCCATCCCTTCTATCGCCGCCATTGAAGGCGCCTGTTTCGGCGGCGGCCTTGAGATAGCGCTTGCCTGCCATATCAGGGTCTGTGCCCGTAATGCCATCCTCGCCTTCCCCGAAGTCAATCACGGGCTCATGCCCGGCATGGGGGGCACGGTCCGTCTTCCCGGTTTTATAGGATACGGGAAGGCCCTGGAAGCCGTTCTCTCGGGTGATATCATCGGCGCGGAACGAGCCCTCGAGATCGGTCTGGCTGACCATCTGGCTCCGGCGAAGGAAACGCTGGATTTTTCCCTGCAACTTATGAAAAAAATGGTTGCTGACAGGCCCATTGAAGTGATTCGATCCATCGTGCATTCGCTGAATAACAGCCGCACCATGGCAGCTTCCGAAGCCATGGAAGAAGAGACAAGAATGTTCTGCAGGCTTGCGGGGAAATTGAATGGCTAATCCTACATGGCATATTGAAGATTCAATCGGTCATATCGTTTTGAACGATCAGCCGTCCAACCGGATGACACGCTTTTTTTTTCTGAACTGAAGCGGCTCACCGAGGAAGTCATCCCAGGATCCGGCGTTTCCGGCATTGTTATCCACGGCTCGGGCCGTCATTTTTCATCCGGCGCTGACCTTGACGACATCATCGGCGCCATAAAGGAAAACGCGGTTCACGAATGCCTGCTGTACGAAGAGAGGCGACCGTCGACGCTTCTCGACAATCTGATGACGTTCAGGTTCTTTGAAGATCTTGAAATCCCCGTCGTTGCCGCTATCAGGGGTGTCTGTCTCGGATCAGCCTTGGAACTTGCCCTCTTCTGCCACTGCCGCATCTGCGGCGAAGGATCGGTCCTCGGCCTGCCTGAAGCGACGTTCGGGCTCCTCCCGGGATGCGGCGGCATTCAGAAATTGAGGGCCCTGACCGGGCTACCGCGGGCGTTGGAACTTATTCTGTCCGGCACCACCTTCAGCACTGATGATGCTTTGCGGTGGGGCATAATCGATTCCATTGTGCCGAAAGAGAGCACGGTCGGCGCGGCCGTTAATTTTATCAGGGCCGTCGGCAGCTCATACCAGCGGGCCTGTATCGGAAGCTACATCCATAAGTATCTGCGGAGGGACGGGTGGCACCCATGACGGCGGGACTACATGTAAAGATAACAGGGAGCGGCTCCTTTTTGCCGGGTGAACCGGTACCGTTTGATGACATAGACCGATTCCTCGGGCCGATTACCGGCGCGCCGGCGAAAGTGATGAAGTGGCTTGAACGGATACGGCCGCTCATGAAAGAAATGCTCGACATCGGGCAGTATCATTACGCCATTGATCCGATAACCAGGGAATTCACCGATGATAACGTGTCGATGTCAGTAAAGGCGGCCCGGAAGGCCCTTGAAGCGGCTGGCATTGCGCCGACCGATGTCGACCTCATCGTGTACGGCAGCGCCCACATGGACCAGATGCCGACGCCGTCCGTGAGGATCCAGGAGGCTCTGGGGATCGAGCGGTGCGCCGAGCTGTCCATACACGCCAACTGCACCTCGGCGTATAAGGCCCTTCTTATCGCAGGAGACCTCATCAGGAACGGACGCTACCGAAATGCCCTGGTGCTGTCTTCAGGGATATCCTCGTCGGAATTAAGGGCTGAATATTACAACCAGCCCCTTATTAAAAAAGAAGACCTCTTTCTCCGCTGGTTCCTCTGCGACGGAGCCGGGGGCCTCGTTCTCCAGGGGTGTGACGATATGACAGGTGGCCTGTTTCTTGAACATGCCTACATGGAATCCATCGGCGGCAATAAACCGGCTTCCATGGGCAATCAGCGGCCCGCCTACTGGATGAACCCCCGAGATGAATATGAACGGGGCTGCCATCACCTTGCCCAGATGTTCCAGCACCTCCAGTCATATTTTCACGATCCGGACGGTACCGTTTTCTGCAAGGGCCTCAGGCGGATGCTGGAAACGTGCCATATCGATCTTTCCCGGCTCCGCTTCTTCCAGGTGAACCTTCCCTCCAGGCATATATCCGACCTTGTTCTTGAAGAATGTGTATCCCTGGGAATTCCCCCGGATACGCTTTATACCAAGATGTCGAAAATGGGATATCCGGGCCCCCCCATGGCATTCATCTGCCTCGACACGATCATGCGCGAAGAGAAGCTGGATGACGGCGACCTGGTGCTGAGCTTCGTCACCGAGGTGAGCAAGTTCATGCAGGCGGGATACGCCCTGCGCTATTGCGGCTGACACTGCAATGACCGCCCCGGGCCGTATCAGATGACATCCATGCCTTTCTTGATGAGCCAGAGCCTTCCGACGTTTTCATAGAACTTCTCAGCCGGCAGGGCGGTTTTAAACACGCAGTTGAAGAAATTGTATTTGGCAAGGTCAAAATCGATGATGCGGTCCCGCGTATCCTCAAAAAACCCTGTCCCGGGCATGGGCGTCAGAATGGTGTATCCCGCGTAAACCACCCTGTGGGACCCGGCGTAGTCCGCCATGACGTTAAAGTCATCACGGGTGTAATCGGCCGGTATCACGTAGTTTCCCCGCACCATGATGCCGTTGTCGTGAAAAACCGAAATGGCGTTCTCTATGAGCCGCGCCGGCGCTTCTTTCCGGTATCTCAGGAGCTCGTCTTCCTTGAATGATTCAAAACCGCAGATCACGACCTTCAGGCCGCCCTTGGCGAGTTTTTCGATCAGCTTCGGATATCGTGCCGCCGTGTCGAAGCGGATATCCATGATGAAGAATTTGTGGATGCCCTCTTCACGGATTCGATCGAAGAGACGGTCGATGAAGCGCTCATTCACGATGGTATTGGCGTCGGCGAAGCGCACCACGGGATAGTCGTCCACCATCTTAAGCTCGGTTATGACGCTCTCAACGTCGCGCTGATAATAGCGCCCGCCGAACTGGGACCAGATCGAGCAGAAGGTGCAGCGATAGGGACAGCCGAGGGAGGTGAAAATATATGTGCTGGGATGGGGGGAGCCTCCGGCGCAATAGGTGGATATCCAGCGCTTCAGGTGCGAGCGGTCAGGGAAAATATAATCCGCGCCGGCCGCGTCCCAGGCGGTTTCCGCCGTCCCGGTGAATTCCAAACCATGATCGGTATTGTTGAATATCCCCCGGACCTTCTCCCGGGGAATGCCCTTTTCAAGCGCCCTCACCAGTTCCATGAATATGCCGGCGCACTGTCCCGGCATGACAACATCAACGGCCCTGTCACTGAAATCGTGCGGGCATACCGTGGCATGGAGGCCGCCGGCGACGGTGACAATGGCCGGGTCATGGCGCTTGACGGCCTGTAATATATCAACGGCATAGGGAACTTCCGAGGCGATGACCGTTATCCCCACGATATCAGGCTTGAAGTCCTCCAGGTGGCGGGTGACCATCACATCGATGGCGGGTGCCTCCGGTACCAGGTCGTATTCTCCCTTCATGTCCAGGACCCTGACATCGTGGTCACGGGCCGCGGCCGCTATGGTAATAAGGCCCAATGGCGGACCGATCAATTTTTTATGGATAAAGCGCTTCGCTTCTTCCGGGGCGTGGTCAAGTATGCTGTTGTGGGGCGACCGCGGCGGATTTACGAGGAGGATCTTCATGTATGTTAATAGTTCATCGCCCTGGCTGACGAGCAGACCCTGTCCGAGGACAGGAGAAGGCGAAGATTCTGAAGGTTGTACACATCGAAATCGCCGTCAATGAACTTTGCCATTCTCTGTAGGCTCCTGCCGGGACCGCACTCAACGAACACATCGACGCCGGCATCGATCATGACGCTCATCGTTTCCAGCCAGTTGATGTTGCGGTTAATGTTGTCTACGAGGTCCCTGGCAACATCGCGCCACGAGGTCATGATGCGCCGGTCAACGGTGGATATGACCGGATACACCGGGTCGTATATCGTAAGCGTTCCGCAGTATTCCCGGAATTTTTCCGCGGCTCCATCCATAAACCGGGAGTGATACGGCGAATGGAACGTGAGATATTTGCAGTTAATCGCTCCCTGCTCTTTTGCCCGGGAAAGGACATGTTTCACGTTCTTTTCATATCCGGCTATGTGCAGATTATGGCGGTTGTTGACATTGATGATCTCTATCTCACTGTTCCCGTCGATAAGGGCTATCGCTTCCTCCCGGGTGAGCCCTGAAATCACGCCGATACCGAACGGCAGGGATGCGGCAACGTCCCTGATGCCCCGGTATGCCGTGGTAATGAGGGAAAGGCCCTGCTCAAAAGTTATGCATTCGGCGTGGCAGAGTGCGGCATAAAGGCCCATGCTGTAACCGGCCGTGAAATCGCCATGGAGCCCCGAGCGCTTGAGTACATTGGAGACGGCGCAACTGTACATATACACGGCATACTGCGACTCGAGCTCATCTTCGAAATTGCCGTCGCGGCAAGAGAGTGTTCTTTCAGCGTTGAGGCCGACTGCGGATGCGGCGCGGGCCGCAAGTTCGCTGAGGTCGCCGGACATCCCCTCAAGCAACCCGCGCTCATTGCCCAGATATTTGCATCCGAATGCGGGAAAAATGACGGCGGTTTTCTTTCGTTCCACGGTAGTGACCAGCGTGTGCTTATTCCAGCTCGGCGATCCTGTTCTCATGCTCGATGATGAGCATGGTCATCCCGATGATCGCGCCGATGGTTTCGGCTGGGTGCTTGACCACATACTTCCCGACGGTCTTCAGTTCCACATTCAGGCCGTACTTTTTCTTGAATATCTCAAGGAGCTCGAGGAACATGAGCGAATCGCCTTCAAGATCCTTGATGACGTTGGTGTCATCCTTTAATTCGTCAATGGAAACTTCGCATTCTTCGGAAAAGAATTCGTAGACTATCCTTCTGACTTCCTCAACGGTCCCATTTTCTATTTTCGCCATAAGAACTCCCGGCCTGTTTCAAGGTAATGCTAATATTTTTTTAATACAATTGTTGCATTATGACCACCAAAAGCAAAAGAGTTGGATATTGCAACATTTATTTTATGGGCCCGAGAATTATTGGGCACATAGTCAAGATCGAGGTCTGGATCGGGATCGTCATAATTTATCGTCGGTGTTACCATCTGGTAACGTATGCTCAAGGCGGTTATGGCGGCCTCAATGGCCCCCGCTGCAGCGATGGTGTGCCCCATCATGGATTTTGATGATGTTACCGGTATCGCATAGGCCCTGTCGCCGAAAAGACGCTTTATGGCCATGGTCTCATACAGGTCGTTCAGCATGGTGGAAGTCCCGTGTGCGTTGATATAATCCACTTCAGATGGATCAACGCCGGTATTTGCAAGGGCCAGCTTCATGGTTTCGTACATGCCCTCGCCGTCCTTTTTAGGGGCCATAATGTTGTAGGCCTCGCTGGTCACGGCATAGCCTGCAAATTCGGCAATAACGGGGGCGTTCCTCTTCGATGCCGATTCCTCGGACTCCAGTATCATGATACCGGCGCCTTCCCCTATTACGAAACCGTCCCTGTCCCTGGAAAAGGGCCTGCTGGCTTTCCGCGGCGCATCGTTTCTCGTGCTCAGGGCGTACATCTCGTTGAAACTGTTTATCTCCTCCGGGTTAATGGTTGAATCCGCGCCTCCGGTGACGACAATATCTGCGGACCCGCTTCGAATCATGTCATAGCCCAGTCCCATGGCGTACGCTGATGAAGCGCAGGCCGTGTTGACCGAGTAACTGGGCCCTTCTATTCCGTAATGGAGTGATATCCATGCCGGGATGGCGTTGCTCATGGATTTGATTATCCTGTTCCGCGATGCCGCACCCTTCTCCACGCTTGAATTTCCTGTTGATACGACGCCCATGATTACGGCGGTGCGCCGCCTGTCAACGGCGTTGAAATCGATGCCGGACAGCTCGATCGCTTCGGAGGCGCATACAAAGGCCATGGCGGTCACCCGTGTCATCTGGTGGGCAGTGCGTTTCTTGCAGAACGTTGAGGCATAGGCCTCAAACCCGGCCGGGACCTGGGCGGCTATTTTTGTTTCGCAGTTTGACGCATCAAACAGGGAGATGGGGGCGACACCGCTCTTGCCCGCCGCGAGATTGTTCCAGTTTTCTTCGAGGTTCAAACCCAGGGATGAAATTATATTCATCCCGGTAATAACGACTTTCCTGCCCATCGGTGCCGATTCCGCGTTTTCATTGTTCAACATTCCGAATGAACTGTTTTTACGCCCACCGTTACATCGTTTCAACTCATCGGAGTGTTCGATAATCAGCGCAACTACGCAAGAAAAAATTAAAATACTATTTTGTCAAGATTGATTTTAAGATTGGAGAAAAAACCGTAAAAGATTACACTGATATGATGCTCTATGTTCAGATCAATTGAACTGCCCCGGGTGTTTCAATAAGACACCAGCTCCTTGAGGTGGCCGCTGATTTTATCGACAGGAAAAAATATTGAAATGCCATTGCGTGCTGCGGAAACGCGGGCCATCCCGTATATGACCGGGGTTACCTCATCATGGGTTATCGTGTAACCGCCAGGTGAAACAATCTCCCGGCAGCCCATGGCACCGTCGCTTCCCATCCTGGACATGATGAGACCGTTAATTTTTTTCCGAAGGATAATCATTATGGCGGGCGAGCCTGACGTCAAGAGATGTCTGCTGGTTCAGCTAATCGGCAAATTGCCCGCAGATTGATGTCTCCGTGTGCTGTACGTACACAATGCCGAAGGAAAAATCAGCCGGGAGCTCCCGTAAAACTGTTATTACGGCCTGGGGCCCGACGGTTGAAGAGCCCATGACGACCATGTCAAACGAGCGTTTATTTATAAGATTGAGTGTCACAGCTAAAATTCGATATATCCGTATTATTCCTTGACCGCACGGATATTCCTGTAATATAGTATAGTAGTGATGATTTTTACGAAGAATTCCGGTTCAGATTGCCAGGTCATACCATGTATAGAAAAAGACTGACTGTCTTCCGCGTTTCCTGTTTGATCATCAGTGCCGCCCTGTCCCTGTGTTTCCTTTTTTGCGGTTCCTGGAATACAATCAAGAACGGGAGAGACAGAATTGAGAACATGGGCATTTTCGGGATCAACCGGAAGCAGAGCGTCATCGGACAGGATGGGTGCACGCCGATACAGCTCGGCGCCACCATGATGTGGACCTTCGGGGACACGATCATCGGCGCATGGAAAGGCGATCTCTCGGTTAACGCCACCTTTGAGGATTCAGCGGTCATGAAGGGCATGCTCAGCAATTCCGCCGCCTTCACCGACATCCCTGACGATTCGAACATCGGGAATATGAATTTCACGTTTTACAAAGAAAAAGGCACGGTCGCCCAGTTCATAAAGCCCTTCCCCGGCGAAGATCCTTCTGTATGGAGGTTCTGGGCTATCGATGGAATAGAAATAGAAGGGACGGTTTATGTTTATTATATTATTGTTCTCATCGATAAAAATCCCGCCCGAAAGGAAAACCCGGGACTTCCCCTCAGTGTTAAAGGCGTCGGGATAGCAGAATGGAAAATTCCTGCCGGATGGAAGACGGGGGACCCGTTGAATTTCAAGCGAACGGCAAAGGTGTTCCTCGAGGGCGAACCGGTTTTCGGCGATGCTGTGATCCGCCGGGGCAGCCACCTGTTTTTAATTGGTCACGGCCCGGCTTCCAGGAACAAGGTCCCCGCCTTCGTGGCAAGAGTCCCGGTATCATCAATCAAAAAACGGTCGTGCTATGAATTCCTTGACGCGAAAGGCCAATGGACCGGGGCCATCGGTTCAGCGGCGCCCGTTGCCGATGATGTCATGGGGGAACCGTCGATTTCCTACAATGAAACGATGAAAGAATACATCATCATCTACTGCAGCCTTGATGGTGCCATTAAAACCGTCCAGTTCAATGATTTTTCGATGATCAAAGACAAAAAGACGGCGGTACTGTACATACCGCCGTCTCTTCCTTCAGTTCCCGCCCGGTCCCATCTTGCCTATTATTCCGGGAAGGAAATATTCAGCACCGGCAAGGCGCTCTACGCAATTTACATCAATCCCGCAATTTACCAGCCGATTCTTCTGAAAATACCCTATCAATGCTTCAAATAGGCAATTCTCATTAACAGGAGGTATTGTCCTGGGAAACGTTCGTTAATAATCATTCATCCTTTTTCGCTTTCTTTTTCTTCTTCTCTTTGTCCTTTTTTTCTTTTTTAGGCTTGTCTTCTTTCTTCTCTTTCTTCTCTTTCTTCTCTTTCTTTTCTTCCTTGTCCTTCTTATCTTTCTTAGTTTTTACTTTTTTGTCTTTATCTTCATCTTTCTTTTCTTTTTTATCCTTCTTTTCTTTCTTTACTTCTTTATCTTCCTTATCCTTTTTGTCTTTTTTAGTCTTTACTTTTTTATCGGCATCTTTGTCTTCTTTGTCTTCTTTATCTTTTTTGTCTTTTTTCTTTTTATCTTTCTTTGTTTCTTTGTCGCTGTCGTGTTTGCCAGCCAATTCATCGTAACGGGCGCTTTTCGATCTATCAACGATTATCTTGCCATCTTTATGGTAATGATATTCCTTTTTCTGGTGGTCCCAGTGACCTCCCTCAGAATCCGTTCTTCCACCGTGGGCAAAGGTCATTTCCACGGCAAAAAATAATAAAAATACTATTAATGCCATTGTTCGAGCCAACATAATTATTCTCCTTCAAAATTAAATTTTTTAGCAATAATAAACAATATTATTAAAAAGTCAAGTCAAACCATGGCAGTACATCATCAATACAGGATATACTATCTTCACTGATCCCAGTTTTCTATAATATTAAATCTCTTAAAATGTTTAAAATTGCCTCCAATCGTTCAAATATCTATTGACAATAAATTATTTATAATTATTAATTACTCTCTATCAGATTTGTTTCAAATAAGAAATTTGGTGTTTTTAACTACTTTTTAGCGGTGGGAAAAAATATATACAATTGTCTGATAATGAAACAAATCTGTCGCAGATGGTCAATGTAATCAATTATACATACGAAGACATACACAATGGAGGTCATGTATGCTTAAAAAAATGTTTATAATCAGCATATGCGCGGCAATCGGAATGTTCATTTCCGGCCTTGCATATTCTCAGGATGATCCGTCGACAACGGAAAACGTTGCCGATGAAAAAAAGACTGAACTGGCTGATGAAGTTAAAAAAGAGGAATTAAAGAAGGAAGATGCGGCGAGTACGGAGATTAAGGGCGAACAGACAATCATCGCCGCAAATGCAAAGGCCTATACCGACGGAAAAACGATTTTTGTCAATTCGAAGGTCCAGTTTAAATTGACGGCCACCGATGACCTGGCGATCGATAAGATCGAGTATAAAATTGATGATGCCGCGGTACAGACATATCAAACCCCTTTCTCGATCGACAAAGAAGGATATCACACCATTAAATATGCCGGTGTTGACAAGGCCGGAAACAAGGAAGCGGATAAAACCTACAATGTTGCCGTAGACAGTACCGGTCCGGCGATTATCGTGTCAACCAGTTCGCCTGTAAAAAAAATCGGTGACAAGGTCTATTATCAGAAAAATGTGCTATTCAGCATAAACGCCCGTGATGCCCTTTCGGGCGTCAACAAAGTCGAGTATTCGACGGACGGAACGAATTTCCAGGAATATGCCGCCCCCTTCGCGGTACCACCCAAGGGCGACATCAACCTCAAAATCAAGGCGACAGATAACGTGAACAACATTACCGAACAGTTTACCTTCAGGGTTGTCGATGATGCCGGCAATGAAGTTGACCTGAAAGACGCCGTCGTCAAGATGGTCACCGACGAAACCGCTCCGGTTGTTGAAATCAAGTCCGACAAGGAACTCAAGAAAATCGACAATCAGAACGTGGCTTCCACCGATGTCAAGTACACCGTTACGGCAAAAGACGACGAATCGGGAGTGGCCGTCATATACTGCCGGATAGACGGCAAGGGGGAATTTGTTCCCTATAAATCAGAGATCCAATTCCTCAACAACGGCAAGCACCAGATAGACGCCAGGGCCGTTGACAAAGCAGGTAACATGTCCACTATTACCTCTTTTACGGTATACGTTGATATATTGCCTCCCAATTCGCTCATTGAAACTGTTGATAAGTAGGCACAACCGCAGGGCCCGCGGTGTAAATCGCGGGCCCTGCTATTTTATTGACCGTGAAACAACTTCCCAATAAAATCTATTCCGGCCATTATTGTATATCAGCTCTCACGGCGTTCCTCGCGACGAGTATGCTGTTTTCCGCCTGTTCGGAAAACAGGCGAAACGTGGTGGCGAAGGATCACGAACTGAAGGGAGCGCAGTGGGAATCCATAAATAAGATAAAAGAGGATTTCCGCAAAAACGTTTTCCGCGAATGTCTTGCGCAATCAAAACTGTCCATGAATTGTTCGAATTGCGAGTACATTTATATCGATGTGATTATTGTCATCGACAGGAACGGACGCATGTGCGGGTATACGAAAACGGCGGAAAAGGTCTGCCGGGGCAAGGCTCCCGTCACATTGGAACGGTGTTTCATGGAATACCTGGAATCGATAACCTTCCCGATACATGTACGGAACATGTCTGTTGAAATACGGCTCGGTACCGGCCTCAAGTGCTGATGGAAGGTTTTGACCGGTCCATTCGCGGCTTCACGGATTGTTGTTTTTCAGCCACTTAACCAGGGTCACGGCGTTGCCGGTTTCATTATAGTTGATTTCATCAAAAATACTTTTTGCCAGCGTGATGCCACGCCCATGCATCAGCATGGATTCGTCGTCTGCCGGGTCGTCGGACAAATACAGCCGGTAATCGAAGCCTCTCCCTTCATCGGCTATGGTATAGACGATTTTTTCGGAATCTGCTGAATACTCCACCTTCACTTTCCTTTCGCTGAACCGGGGGTCTTTCTGACGCTCGTTAAGGTAATTAAAGTAATTATCGTTGTCCATTTCCCGTGTTTTTTCTTCAAAGGTAATGGCAAGATTGCCATGCTCGATGGCGTTGATTATGATTTCGCGGATGGCAAGCCTGATTAAATCCATTTCCTTCTTATTGATGAATTTTTGAAGGTTCCTCGTTATCCTCAGGCTCAGGTCATCGGCAACGAGGAGCATGTTGCCTATGCTGTACCGGTGCTTTTCTGCTTCCAAGTACTGGTTGAGGATGTCCTCGGTAATGCTGGTGCCCCTGCCGAATATCTCGTACCTGCCTTCAATATTTATATATTCAAGCCGAACCTGCAGCGATACCGGTTCAATGCCGAATGACGTCTTGAAGTCAAGCCTGATAGTGAGCGGCTTTTTCCCCTCTTTGAACTTTTCAAGTTTTTCCTGTAAAAATTGTATTGATACGGATACCTGGTCAGGCTGATGGAGCACATCGATCAGGTTCTTTTTTTGCAGGTAGTCGCTGTTAACCTGGAGAAGATCATGCATTGCCTTGTTTGCCGTAAGAAAATTGAAATCCTCATCTAGTGAAAAAATTATGTCCGTGGCTCCTTCCACGAGGAGCCTGTACTTCTCCTGCGATATGCCGTACTGGACCTGCGTTTCCTTGAGGTCGCGCGTTTTTTGCCTCAAGTCAACACTCAGGCCGTCAATCGCGCGGTATAGATAGACATAGCGGTTGGAGAGCACGATGGTTATCCCGATAACAAAAAACATAAATCCATAGTTGGTTATGACAATGCCCGTCGTGAAGAGCATGGCATCGAGAACGTCAAAAACAGTGCAGCCCACGGCAACCATGGCTCCCACCATCAGGTTGCCCGGTACAGTCCTGGCGATACTGTGCCGTATGGATGTCATCAGCGCTGGTTTTTCTCCGGAAACGGCCGAAGAACGGTAATGCCGCACGGTAATTAAAAAAGCATGCATGATCTGGAAAAACAAGAAATAGATTGCCGGGATGATGGACGTCAATTGCCAGATCCGCAGAATATCGATCCTCACCGGATAGGGGGACACAAGGGAAAGGACTATGAGGAATATGCAGAAAACACTATACCCGTATACGAACCTGCTGATCCTGCCGAAGAGAATGAGGTCCATGAAGCACATGATGAGCGGTATGAGCGTATACAGTGACAAAAATTCAAACAGGAGCGTCCACTTTGTGTCAGGGATAATTGAATAAACCGTGGAAGTTCTGCAGAAGAGATAAATAAAGAGCAAGATTGAAAATATCGCAAAGATCAGATTATACAGTTCCGTTCTCCGGTATGCATACAGCAGGAGCAGATACAATCCGACCATCAGGTATACAAAAAGCAATATGAGCTGTACCAGTCTCGTTTTTTCCCTTGAAAGTTTTTCATAGTCATCAATAACCAGCGGCTTGTTTGTGTAAAAACCGGTGTCAACCATAGAGACGTCGCCGACTATCCTGAAGGCAATAATATTTGTTCCCGGCTTGAGCGCCAGAGGGTTGAGATAGATCAACACCCTCCGCTGGTCTCTAAATTCCTTTATTTCGCCATCAGGCTTTAAATAGATTTCCCTTTTAATAAGGGTGCCGTTCAGATAAACTTCCCAGTTTTCCGCTATCTGGTCTATATACAAACCGAGAAATTTCTTATTCAAGGCCGTATCAGGCGTCAGGGTAAAGCTGGTAATAAAAGTAAAAGTCATGGGTTTATAATGCTTATAGGAAAAAAAAGTCCTTTTAGGCAGGCCAGGAATAGGAAGCTCGGAAATTCTGAGAGATTTATCTTTTCGTGTGGGCGGGATTACAAACCAGGTTGTATCATTTTCTGGTATAGAATTCAGCCAATCATGCGAGAATCCCTTTTTAATATAAATATTGTTATTGTTTATTCTTATTTCTTCAGCAAGTGAATATAAATCGAAGGTGAGAATAATGAAGAGTAATGCAAATAAACGCTTGCCATTCATAAACCTATTTATCCAAATCCTAAAAAATTTAAAACTATTAAATTATTTTTGACGACAATTTTAAATAATTTCCACACTTTTTTATAAAATCCACCCGGATGGATTTTTATTTATTGACGAAATTTGCTATTTTATATATATATGTAATTGTGGTTAAATTCCTAAATTATTGGTTTTTTAATGATATCAAAGAAATTTGATTTTTAATTTTATCCACACTGCATAAAATAATAACGGCTTTAACAGTTTTCATGAGAAAATCTTCAGGACACCGAACAATAAACAGTGCCCGGGTTGTGGCTTATTCGATATCCGATGATGTTGAAATGCAGCTTCGGCAAATCCTTTTTGCCATCCTTCAAAAATACAATTGCACGGACCTGATGGCTCCTATTTATACCAGTATTAAAGAACTTGTCATCAATGCCATAAAAGCAAATTTTAAAAATATATATTTTGAAGATTACGCCCCCCAAAACAGCTCAAATGACATTATTAAATATGAAAAAGCCCTGGAATTGTTCAAACTTGAAATAAGCAGGGAAAATTCAAATTATTTTGAAAAGATGGCACGGAGGGAGGATATCATGGCAGTCATTGATCTATGGACCGATGAAAAGATGCTCCATGTGAAAGTGGCCAATCCGGTGACCATGACCGATACCGAATTGCGTAATGTGAACAAAAAGCTGATCGACGCTGAAAACTGCAAGGACCTCGCTGATTACTGCATAAAGAACCTTGACGATCCTTACCGAGAAGGAGCCGGTCTGGGGCTCATATTGATCATGATGATGCTGAAAAGCCTCCAGGCGCCGAAAGACAGCCTCGTAATAACCACTGAGCCGCGCATGACAACGGCTTATTTGAAAATACCTCTTGGTAACGATCTTGCCTAGATTGGCTGCGGGGTCACAATTCGTTTTTATTAACGACCTTGTTAAGCGGATATTCTATTATACCGTCAGCTCCCGCCTCAATCAGTCGGGGTATGACCAACCGTGCTATTGACTCTTCAATGACCGTTTCAACGGAAAGCCAGTCAGAGTTGTAAAGCTGGGATATCGTTGGCGAGGTCAGGCTTGGTATTATTGAGACGACGTTCACAAGATGGTCATGGGGAACGTTCATTTTAAGGCCGATCATCTTTTCTGCGCTGAGGGCTCCCCGCAGAAGCATGGCTATCTGATTGATTTTCGACTTTTTCCATTCATCCGCATAGCTTTTCCTGTTCGCCACCAGCTTGGTGTTGGTCTCAAGAAGAGTAGCGATGATCTTGAGGCCATGCGCTTTGATCGTCGAACCGGTCTCGGTTACCTCGACAATGGCGTCCACCAGACCTTCAACAACCTTCGCCTCTGTAGCCCCCCAGGAAAATTCAACCTGGACCGGTATGTTGCGCTCTTTGAAGTATTTCCGGGTGAAATTGACAAGCTCCGTGGATATTGTTTTACCGGCGCAGTCCTCAACACTTTTAATATCCGAATCTTCCGGGACGGCCAGCACCCACCGGGCCTTTCGCGTGCTAACCTTTGAATAAACGAGATCGGATATCACCTGGACATCCGCGTCATTTTCCAGGATCCAGTCAAGACCCGTAAGTCCCAGGTCAAGAACCCCGTTTTCAATGTAACGCGCCATTTCCTGCGCGCGCACCAGGGCGCATGATATCTCTTCATCATCGATTACCGGAAAATAGTTCCGCGATGATACCGATATTTTCCATCCTGCTTTCTGGAACAGCTCTATCGTGGCGTTTTCCAGGCTTCCCTTTGGTATCCCGAGCTTTATCTGTCTGGTCATTTTTTATCTCCATATACTTTTTCCGGGTCGAATACGCGCTCTCCGTCCACGATTAGGCTGCCATCTTTCAATACCCGGTAAAAACAGCTCTCGTAACCGTCATGGCACGCGGCCCTGCCTATCTGATTGACTTTAATGAGGACCGTGTCATTGTCGCAATCAACGCGGATTTCTTTAACTTCCTGGACGTTACCGGAAGATTCGCCCTTTTTCCAGATTTTATTTCTTGACCTGCTCCAGTAATGAACGATGCCTGTTTTAAGCGTCAATTCCCAGCTTTCCCTGTTCATATAGGCAAGCATGAGGACCGTTCCAGATGCGTAATCCTGGGCGACGACCGGTATCAGGCCGCCGCTTTTATCAAAATCGATATTAATCATGTTGTATATCCCGATAATAAAATTCCAACTACCAGTAGATGCAAAACAGATAAAATTTGGTACAATATTTTTCCTGATAGGTTTTTTTTACAATAAAAAAAAGTTCTCCCAATCCCCCGGCAGATGTTAACTTGAACTTCAATTATTCAACGTAAATCACTTTGGGTGTTATTATCCGGATTTTCTTGGGGACCGCCGTTGCCTGTATGGTGAAACGTGATAGGCAAAGCGGACTTTTCCGGATAATGTTCGAACCGTCCCGGCTCATTTCAAGGGCCTGTATTGACCATCGGTATTCTCCATCTCCGGGGAAATCAATGCTATTCAGGTCATAATTCGTGCCGCGTATCAGCCGTTCCGCTATCATGGTTTCCTTTTTCCCGTCGAATCTATACATCCTGAAGCGGTAGGCGTTGGCTTCTTCAATGCGTTTCCACCTGAGATCGAGCTCATCGCGCCTGTCCATGTCTATTGTCTCCCCGTTGGCAGGTGACAGGATGGTCGGCTCCGGCATCGCATCAAGAACGACAAAAGAACTTGATTTGCTTGTCATGACGATGCTGCCGTCATTGTTCTTCAGCATGACTCTCCAGTAATATTTACCCGGACTGAACCCGGAGATGACCGCATCATGTGCGGTTACCTGTTTTTCTTTATATATGCGCGTAAAGGCGTTATTGACTGCAACCTGAACCAGATACTCGCCGTATATGTCCGTTTGTTCCCATGACATTTTCACGTCTTTATTTTTCCCGGCAGGCGTAATTCCAGAATTTTCGCCGGGATACATAAGCCGTATCGTCTGGCCGGTCACCATGGTAAACGTAGCAGCCTGAGAAGAACGGGTCAGCCTCCCCCCTCCTAGGATCCCCTGTAGTTTCCAATAATAGGTGCCCGCATCGAGTTCTCTGCGGATATTCATGAAGTTCGCGTTGCTGACGCCGCTGAAAACCGGTTTGCTGAAATCCGGATTTCGCGAGATCGTTATCCTCACCGACTGTATATCCTGGTCGTTGAGCCATGAAAAGACGATCCCCTTTTCCTTCATTACTACAGCGCTGATGGAGCTTTCGTCAGGAGGGAACTGCGGCATCGGCGGATCGATTATCTTTTTTCTTAATATTTTCAACATGCGCACCGGGCTCGGCACTCTGCTCAGGTTTCCGCTTACTCCGGTGACCGATACCACGCGCCAGAAATAGGTGCCCTCATCAAAATTGTCCACCGCCATTGAGCCATCGGCCGTTTTGAAGGTGCCGACGATCCTGCTCATGGCGCTATCGGAAGCGATTTCCAGGTCATATTCCCGTGTTATTTCGCTGCCGTTCCATTTGAAGTTTATTACAGGCCTGGTCTTTCCATACTGGATTATTTGGCCCTGTTCAGGGGCAATAAGGTATGCGGGTTCCACTCTGACCAGAGAGAACCTCCTTCCTTCGCCGGTGTCTACAGCGCCGTTTATCCTGTTTTTTGCCCGAAGCCTCCAGAAATAAGATCCGACCGGCACGTTGACCGTTGCACCGGTACCGACAATTTTTCTAGTTGCCACTGTCCTTGAAAAAACGACCGTATCAGAAATATCAAGGAACCCCTCCTGTCCGGGTTTCAGTGCTTCCCATGTAAACGCGACAGCACCACTGTCTCCGGTAGTAATCAGGACTGCATCAGGAAGAGGGTTCAGCGGCTTTAGGGGAATGGTGAATATGCGGACATCCCTTGATCCTTTTTCTACTATCACTTTCTGGTTTTCCGTTACGGACCGTTCCTTAAGGCCGGTCGTCACAGTGGCATCACCCCTGGAAACAAAAAGGCTGACCCCCTTGTCTTTGGAGCCGGTCAACTGTACATCGCTCCTGGCAACGCTGACGGTAGCGTCTTCAGTCCTGATGTTCATCCTGCTCGGTGTTTCGCCGGCAATGACGCCCCTCCGTGTCGATATTGAGCCTTCCTTAAACTGGATGTCTATCTCGTCGGTAACGAATGATAGCTGGACCATGCTGTTCTCATTGATTGTTATCTCCGAACCGTCGAACAGCCGCACAACGGCTTGGGACCGCTCCGCGGTCCTGATGCTGTCATTGTTATAGACAGGGGCGGTCAGCTCGATTTCGTCCCATACGACTTGGCCGGAATATTTACGCTGGGCCATATTCTTCTTGAAAACAATTGAACCGACAATTCGTTCCTGGCCAATGGCGGATCGGCCGGTGAAATCCAGGTAAAAAAGGAGTGAAAATGCGCAGATGATCAGCGCAGCGATGGAAAAATATATATACTCACGTTTCGATAATTTCATATTTCACTTCTTCCTGGTGCGGGTCGTCATGCCGGCGGCGGAACGGCTGTTCCGTTGTACCCAGGATGCCGCGGAGTTCTTCGATGGTTGCGGGCGCTTTCGGGTCATCGATCCTTCCCAGGACCGCATATATCTGCTGGGGATCCTTTTTCCCCTTCACGGTAATTTTCTGCATGTGGACTGTCCGGAATATGCCCGTGACAAGCCGGTATGAATCTTCGGAAATGAGGATATCGGTCCCGAATGGTTTTGTCAGGGTCTCTATCCTGGAGGCGAGGTTTACTGCATCGCCAATAACCGTATATTCCATCCGCTCCTCGGATCCGATCTGGCCCGCCAGCACCGGCCCGGTATTAATGCCGCATCCTATTTTGATCACGGGTTTCTTGTCGCCGCCCCTGCCCTCATTAAACAGCAACAGTTCCCGCCTCATGGCAAGGGCCGCATTGATGGCGTTTTCCGTGTCGTTGCCGGTCGAGACCGGCGCGCCCCATACGGCCATGATGGCGTCGCCGATATACTTGTCAACGACGCCCCCTGTTTCATTGACGCAATTGACCATCCGGGTCATGTACAGGTTGAGAAATTCGACCACTTCTTCAGGTTCAAGCTTTTCGGATATGGCCGTGAAGTTCCTGATGTCAGAGAAAAAAATGGCAACGTTCTTTCTTTCTCCGCCGAGGGCGATCTCTCCTTTAAGTACGCGCTCGGCAATGTCCTTGTTTACGAATTTTCCGAAGGCCTCTTTCATCTTCTCGCGTTCAGCAAGACCGTGGCCCATCTCAATGAATGCCCCGGTGAGGAGACCTATCTCGTCCCTTGTCGTCGGCGCTATGTCAATGCTGTAATCACCCTCTTTGATCCTCTCGGTCGCTTTCACCAGCCTGCGGATGGGTGTGGCCATTGCTTTCCCGAAAATATATACAATAAGAATCGCGATCGTCAGGATTATCACCAGGAGATACAGGTTCCACCGCTGTATCCGGTATACCTGCTCATAGGCCTTTGACTCCTGTATCGTGGCTATAACGCCGCATCCGCCGATGCCGATCTTTTTAAATGATCCCAGATATGCGGTGCCGTTCGCGTCATCATACCTCATCTGGCCATTGTCCAGTCGACTCTTCATCATGAACCTGACAATGGGCAGCTTGAGATAATTGCCGCCGGATATTACCACCGAACCGTCGGGGTGTGCAATGATGTCCCCCCTGTCATTCACCATGACTACGTTTACCAGCCCCGCGGATTTGAAGGCCTTCAGTATCCGGTCAAGACGTATGACGCTGATCAGTATCCGATCCGTGGCCCCCCTCGCGTCCCTGTAGAGCGGAAGGCTGAAGCCGGTGACCGGCATCCTGAAACTGCGTGATATATTAATGATGGCGATCTCACCGTTAAAGGATCCCTCGAAGGATGGACCGTGTGACTCAAGGGCGGCCCGAAGGTCCGACTGGGAAATTCCGCTATTCCCCATCAGGGTATGGTTGTATATTGTTGTGATGAATGTCAGCCTGCCGCGGGGGCCTCCCTTTGCGGCAACGCCAATAAAGAGAAAATCTTCATCATTGTCCCAGATGGAAGCTTTTTCATCAGGACTGAGCCTGGAAATGATTCCGGGGATGAGCCGTGAACGATCAATGATGGAAATAAAATCTGATTTCACCTTGAGCGCGGTCACCTCGGAGAACTTCTGGTTGCTTTCCCAGGCCCTGAGTTCGTTGTCCCTCTTGAAAAAGTATGTTGCCAAGAAAATCATTCCGGTCAGGGCCGCGATTATAATGGCCGAAATGATCGTGACCAGTTTAAAGCGGATGGAATATATGCCAAGGTTCCGCCCTTCCCTGTCCCCGGCGGATATGGGTCCGGGCTTCTCTTTCTTTTTACGATCATCCGGGACCGTGGGCTTGTGCAGAGGGTCGATGCCCTCGCCCTTTATTTCTGCATCAATTTTTTTGTCTGGAACCGGGGTCAGTATTTCACCGGGAATGACTGTCCGATCCGAATCAACAGCATCAGTGACGGGAACTTCGGCCATGGTTACCTCTGGTTCGATTGAACTGGCCGGTGCGCCGTAAGGTTCAAAAGACCTTTCCGGTTCGGAGACCACGTCCGTTATTCTCGATTTTGATGGAGTCGTGATGTCAAGATCGTCATAATAAGGCAAAGGGATGTCGAGGGCCGGGCCATCAGCCAGCGGAAAGTCTACCCCCGGGGGGGGCAGGGATTCAATATCCGGAATATCGTCAAGGTTTATATCTTGTTCTGCTTCAGGCGCTTTGCTGAGATCGACGGCTGGAATCTCCGAAACAAACTCGGGTTCGGTCAATGGTTTGAAAATAATGGCGTCATCACTGATCCCCTGGCTGGCGCTAAGATAATGCTTGAACTTATATACCAGGGCGACCTCTTCGATACCCGCGAGGAAGGAAGGATCCATCTGCCGTACCCTGGTTATCGCCCGTGACGGTGTTGTCCCGGAACATACATAGTAGCAGGCGATAATCATCGGAGCGAGGCTGCGTCCGTATGATACGACCATGCAGCTTTCACGACGAAATGTGCCTTTGATTTCCTCGACAATGTGCTTTACCTGCGGAATGGTGGAGTCATTAATGCGCTCGATGTGGATGGTGCGGACACTGAAGCCTTCGTCCCTGTACCGGGAAACAAGCCTTGCGTATTCCTCTTTTTTTTCACTTCCGGATGAAATGATGAATATGGTCGCGACCTTTTCTTTTTTCAGGTTATTGATTTTATTTTCTGAAATGAAAGAGGCCATGTTTTCCGGGTCATCTGCATTGAATCGGTCAAGGATAAGCTGATGTTTGACGGGCATTCGTATACTGTTCATGATGGAAAATTCGATTATCCGGATATCTGGTATATAATATAAGACATCCAGCGACGAAAAAAAAGACTCCACCGATTTTATTATCGGTAACTTGTAAAAAATATGGAATATTAATATATGGTTTTGACTTTGGAAATGACATAATGATTAAATTACATTGCCTTAACATATGGTCATGTTTATAACTTGACATTATTTGTCCGCTGTCCAAGCGTGTGTCAAATTTCATCTGTGGCATGGAGGAATAACAGGCATGTGCGGAATTGTCGGTTATGTGGGGAACAAAAATGCCGTTGACATCATAATGAACGGTCTTAAGCGGCTTGAATACCGGGGCTATGATTCCGCCGGAATCGCCCTCGTGGATAAAGATCTCTTCGTCCATAAAAAAAACGGTAAAATCTCCGTCCTTGAGGAATCGCTTGCCAACGACGTTAATAGGGACATCGCCCATTACCATACCGGCATTGGCCACACCCGCTGGGCCACACACGGCGTTCCCTCGGACCTGAACGCCCACCCCCACACCGACTGCCATAATGAAATAGCGGTGGTGCACAACGGCATCATCGAGAACTTCGCCGTGATAAAAAAAATGCTCACTGAAAAGGGCCATATCATCCGCAGCGACACCGACACCGAGGTGATCGCGCATCTGGTTGAATACTATTACCGGCAGAGCGGAGACCTCCTCGACTCCGTCATGAAAGCCGTATCAAAACTCGAGGGAACCTACGGTCTCTGTATCGTTTCAAAACGCGAGCCGGGCCGGATCATCGCCGCCAGGAACGGCAGCCCGCTGATCCTGGGGGCGGGGGACGGCGAGATGATCGTCGCCTCCGATGCCAGCGCCATTATCGAGCATACCAGCAAGGTCATATACCTTGAAGACGGTGAGATCCTTGACCTTGCCAGGGACAGCTTCAGGACCTACGACCTCAATCTTAAAAAAATCGATAAAAAAATCGAGGATATCGACTGGGACATCAAGTCGATAGAAAAAATGGGATTCGATCACTTCATGCTGAAGGAGATTTTCGAACAGCCGGAAACCATCCGGAATGCCTTCCGCGGCCGGGCCGTCGCGGACCCGGGGACCATCCGTCTTGACGGGTTGCGGCTTTCCGAGGCCGAACTTAACGGCATCCAGCGCGTTATCTTTATCGCCTGCGGGACATCATGGCATGCCGGCCTCATCGGCGAATACCTCATCGAGGAATACGCCCGGATACCCGTCGAGGTCGAATACGCCTCTGAATTCAGGTACCGGAAACCGATCCTGAAACAGGGTGACCTGGTCATCGTCATAAGCCAGTCCGGCGAAACTGCCGACACCCTCGCGGCCCTCCGTGAAGCCAAGTCGAAGGGAATCAAGGTCTTGGGGGTCACCAATGTGGTCGGCAGCACCATCGCGCGTGAAAGCGACGGCGGTATCTACATACACGCCGGCCCGGAAATAGGCGTGGCGTCGACCAAGGCGTTCACGTCCCAGGTGACGGTTCTCATTATGCTGGCCCTGATGCTCGCCCGTCGAAAAGATCTTACGGCAGACGAAATGCGCGTATGCATTGAACAGCTCCACGAGATTCCCGACATGGTCAAGGAAGTCCTTAAGACCAGCGATTACATACGCCAGATCGCCGAGATCCACAAGGACAACAAGAATTTCCTCTATCTCGGCCGCGGCGTTAATTTTCCCGTGGCCCTCGAAGGCGCACTCAAACTGAAGGAAATCTCCTACATCCACGCCGAGGGATACCCGGCCGCGGAGATGAAGCACGGCCCCATCGCGCTCATAGACGAAAAGATGCCGGTCGTCTTCATAGCGCCCCGCGACATCATCTACGACAAGATCGTCAGCAACATGGAGGAAGTCAAGGCGCGCGGCGGCAGGATCATTGCCATCGCCAGCCAGGGCGACACCAACATCAGGCGCTACAGCGATCACATAATTTATGTGCCCGAAGTGAAAAAGATTTTTTCGCCCCTGCTGACGGTCATCCCGCTGCAGTTGCTGGCCTATCACATAGCGGTGTTGCGGGGATGCGACGTGGACCAGCCGCGCAACCTTGCCAAGAGCGTCACCGTGGAATGACGGGTGAAACATGATGCCGTCCGGCACCGACATTCTTTCGATGCGTCCGTTCGAAGTCTGTTCGATCAGGCCGCCCACTGAAAATTTCAGCCTGACCTTCAGGCTGACCAGAAACTGCTACTGGAACAAGTGCGCCTTCTGCCCCGTCTACAAGCTTGGCGCGAAATATTCAAAACGCGATTTGGCGGATGTCCTTGAAGACATCAGCCGGGCAAAGCGTATTGACGATTATCTTTTCGAGCGTGGCATCGGGTACCCTGTTTATTCATCGGCTTCACACGGAAGGATACCGGAAATCTCCGATCAAGTAATGGCCGCCCAGTGGGAAGCGGGAATTTTTCCGGAAGAATCCCCGGAGGAACTGCGGTGTGACCAGGATATTGATCCGCGCTTGGCATGGTTCCTCACGTGGTTCAACAGCAGGCCCAACCTGGCGGACTGCATGAACCACATCCTGAACTGGCGCATACATGGCGGTGCGACATGCTTTTTGGGCGATGCCGATTCCCTCAACCTCAAACCCGGCTTTGTTTCGCGGATAATCGGGACGGTACAAGAAAACTTCCCCGGCATCAGCAGGTTCACCGTTTATGGAAGGACGTCCTCCGCGGCGCGCATGCGCACGGTAAAAGACCTGCGCGAACTTTACCGGGCCGGACTAGACAGGGTCCACTTCGGCCTTGAAAGCGGCTCCGACAAGGTCCTTTCCAGGGTACATAAAGGCGTTACCGCGGAAGACCATGTTGCGGGCTGCCTGAAGACAAAGGAAGCCGGCCTTTCATGCTCGGTATACGTGATGCCCGGCCTGGGAGGCGCGGATTGCTCCCTGGAGCATGCCCATGATACTGCCCGGGTATTGACCAGGATAGCCCCTGATTATATACGCCTCAGATCCCTCGAAATTTTCCCGATGACGGGCCTTGCCGATGCTGTTCAAAACGGCTCTTTCACGGAAGCGACCGAAGAGCAGGTTGTCCGGGAAATAAGAACCCTGGTCGAAGAGACCGATGCCGATACCGAACTATTAAGCGACAGCGCAACAAATTTATTGAATATAAACGGAAGACTTCCCGTCGACAGGAAACGCATTCTGGCCGAGATCGACGATTACCTTTCCCTCGGTACCAGGGAAAAACTGGAATACAGCCTCCATGCCAGGCTCCAGTCATTCATCGGCCAATACGGTGAGCCGAGCGAGGACATCATTACCGCCTTAATGCCCTACCTGCGCAACAGCAGGCTTGACCTTGAAAAGGCCGGGAATCAGGTCCTGAATGAAATAATCACTATGATAAGAATGAAATTAATGCCATAACGTGCGGTAAAAATCCTAAAAAAAGAGTTGCTACCAACGCCACTATTATTATAATTACATATACATAAATAGTTAAATCGTGCAGTTCAGGTGCGGCAGCACTTTCCAGGTTGAAGATAACATTGTCCGTTCATCACACAACGGGAGGGAGAACAATTCATTCATAATCAATAAAAAACATACATAAACTTGCAATACTGTTTTTTTATAATTATATTAGTCTTACAACCAACATAGGCCAGAGGTCATTTTGAAGGAACGCATAATGCTTGTTGAGGACGAATTGATAACGGCGCTGGACATCCAGCGCATGCTGGAACGTGTCGGTTACCAGGTCTCCGCAACCCTTTCGTCAGGCGAAGAGGCGGTGGAAAAGGTCAAATCCATCATGCCCGACCTCATCATCATGGATATCTTCCTGTCAGATGACATGGATGGCATCGAGGCCACGGACCTGATTATCAAGCAGATTGATATCCCGGTCATCTTTCTGACTGCCAATGCGGATTCTAACACCATCAAGCGCGCCGACACGATACGCCATTACGGGTATCTTATCAAACCCATAAAGCAGGGTGACCTTGACTCCATCATTTCCACCGCCCTGCAGCGGCACGAGATAGAATCAAAAAAAAGAAATTCCACCAGACATTGATGCGTTGACATGATAACGAAAAAGGCCCTGGCCACCGCTGTTCAGATCCTCGGCTTATTCATGCTGTTCTGCGGTTCCGCGACATGCATACTGGGAATCGCCATGCACATCGACAGCTCTTCCCCTCAGTCAAAAAGCGGGATCCCCATCGCCATTTTCTCCGTGTCTTTCATCCTCCCGGGAGCCGTCCTGTACCTGCTTGCAAAAAAATCAAAGAAAAACCTGGAGCTTATCCAGTCACTGGCTTCGCTCATTATCTCATACAGGCGCATGCGGATCGCCGATGCGGCAGCACAACTCATGATTACCGAACAACAGGCGACGAAATTGCTGGCTGTCGCGGTCGGCAGAGGACTCGTGAAAGGCAGGTTTGACAGGACCACGGGAGAATTCTTCACCCCGGAGGCTGAAAGGGAAACAACCAGCATCCGATTTTGCCCGTCCTGCGGCGCGCCGCTGGACAGGGTCTATCTTAACGGTGAAACCATACGATGCCGATCATGCGGCGGTTTGGCCCGGTAGCATCATCGCACCGGCCGCCCGTGGCCTCCCCAGAGACGAATCGCGTCAAACCGTGCCGCTACCTTTTATCATGTTCATTCAGGTACGCGACAAGGGCCGAAAGGCCAAGCAGGTACGAATGTATGCCGAAACCTGAAATCTGGCCGACGCACACCGGTGCTATGTGTGACACCCGCCTGAACTCTTCCCGCGCGTGAATATTCGACAGGTGGACTTCCACGGCAGGCACCCTCACCGCCGCGATTGCGTCTCGTATCGCTATGGAGGTATGGGTGAACGCGGCCGGATTGATAACCATGCCGTCCGCATCCCGGTGCTCATGAATATAGTTAATGATCTCGCCCTCGGTGTTGGACTGGAAAAAATCGAGTTCGCAACCGGCTGTTTTCGCGTGGTCCAGCATCTGTTTCTTCATGTCATCAAGCGTCCGGGAACCGTATATGTCAGGTTCACGCGTCCCCAGAAGGTTGAGGTTGGGACCGCTGATCACCACCAATTTCGTCTTTTTACCCATGGCGCTCCTCCTGCTACCTGTATCGGCAGGGATCATTTCGCGTTATAATTAAATTCATGGTACAGGTTTATCGCCTGTATATGCGTCAGGCCCCGGTGCTGAACCGCTATTACCCTGCCCAGGCATTCCCGCGCCTTTTCGTTATTGTCCATCTCCCGGTATATAATGGCGCACTGTATCAGCGCTTTTCTTTTCAAGGTTTCGCCCGCCTCCGGCATTTCGAGTATTTTCGTGAAAAAAGCGAGGGCGGCGCCGGGATTACGGGTTACCAGGAGGCTGTAGGTCCCCAAAAAGTAAAGAGCTTCATCCTGGTGCGGGGATTTCACCTTGGAAAGCGCGAGATAGTGATTGTAGGCATTATAGTAATTCCCGGCCTGTAAGTAGACCTTGGCTGACAGGTAACCGATTTCCTCTTCGTTGCCGCGATATCTCGAGAGCAGCCGTGAATAACGTTCGAACTGCTGCAGATCTCCCTTTTTGTAATAATGGCGCATCATGGCCAGAAAAACCTGTCCCCCATATTCGCTGTCCGCCAGGTTCTGCAGGTTTTTTTCGGTCAGCGAAACTGCGTCATCGGTACTGCCCATCTCAACAAAGCATCGGATGAGGAGCGAATTCTTGCGGTTCGTTATTCCTTTATCCGGCGCTGCATCGGCAGTGGAAAGATAACTTATTGCTTCCGTATACTTTTTTTCAAGCAAATTCATTTCGCCCAGGGAGAGCCGCGCATGGTTTGCGTGGGGGGTTCCCGGACATTCACGGATTATTTTAAGGAAGTAAAGCTCGGCTTCATCGCGATGGTCATTCCGTAGAAGATATTCGCCGATGATATAGAGTGACTCGGAATAGAGCTTTTTGTTGCTTTCGAGAAAATCATTCGCCTCAATGGCTGAACGGTAGTCACCGGTCTTCAAAGCGCACCGGACGTACATGAGGATGTCCTCCTTCGGGTAATCGCGCATATTTTTAATTTCCAGGCTCATGTAGACATCCTCGTAGTTATCCTTCGCATAGTATGATCGGGCCTGTATCAGGGGAATCTCCTTCCACTGCGATTCGGACATGGAAGGGAAATTTCCCTTCTTTATGACCGCAATGACGTCATCGTAGCGCTTCAAGTGGTACAGGGAGATGAGCATTTTGTGAAAGGCATTGCCGCGGTTCTTCGTATACGGCGAATGAAGATAATTATTGAAACATTCCAGGGCCGCATTATACCGGTTTTTTCTGAAACTGTCATTGCCGAGAACCATGTACATATCGGCGGCTGACTCGGTTGCGGGGAACCTGTTCAGTATGAGGTTTACGTACCGTCTTGCATCGCGCTCTTTTCGCATGAGCGCCGTCGCGTAGTCATAGAGCACCGTTTCCACGTCCTTACGGTTCATGAAATCCCTGGTCAGAGCGTCGACAGACCTGCCGGCGCTGTCGAGATCGTCCGCGTCAAGATATATCCTGACAAGAAGGACCTGCGCATCGTACACCTGCTCGACATTTTTCTGTCCCAGGTATTCCCGGAGCAGTGTTATTGCCTTCGCCGTGTTTCCTTCCTTGTAACGGACAAGGGCCATGTAATAATTGGACTCGCTGATATATTTCGAGAACGGATTGTCTTTCCTGTTCGCCTCGAATATGTTCGTGGCCTTTTCGATTTGTCCCATTTCAAGGTACGCCCTGGCCCTGAAGAAATTGATTTCGTCCAGGGACCTGTCGAAGGGGTTTTCCTTTATATATTGATTGAAATAGTCGATCGCCCTGTCGTATTTCTTCGCCCGCATGCAGGTCTTGCCGGTGAATTCCAGCAGGCCCTTTCTTTTTTCCTGCGGCGCCGCTTTCAGGGCCTCGTCAAGGTACGGGAGTGATTTTTCAGGACTGCGCTCGGCATAAAAACGACCCAGTTTCAACGCTGCCCGGGATTTGAGAGCCGGCCTTGGCGAAGAAGCGCTGACATATTCCAGGAGCTTCAATCCACCTTCCTGGTCTGGTCCTTCGATGAGCAAGCCGCCCAATTCAAACTGGGCGTTGCTGTGCCACCGGGAATCTCCGCTCCCTGCGATAAAGGATTCCAGCAGAACCCGCGCCTTGTTCTTCTGGCCCGTCCTGATGCTGGAACGCGCCTTGAAATACGGGACGTCAGCGAAGGGGGCTTCCTTCAAAACCGAGGGCGGGATTGACTCGAACATCTGCAGCGCCTTCTGGTGGTCCCCTTTCTTCTGGTAAATCCTTCCGAGGACCATGTCCGCCATGGCTTTGATCTTCGGGTCACTATTTACCGAAGTGACGGGGGTCAGTTTCTGGATCGCTTCGTCATACTTGCCATTCCGGTACAGGGCATCGCCGATCCAGTATTGACGCAGGTTGTTTTTATTCTGGTCCTGGCTCTTTGATCGGGCCGCCTCCCATTCGATGATGGCTTCGTCGTATCGTTTCTGGGCAAGGTATATTGTTCCGATGCGGTCATGGGCCTGATGTGAAAGTCCAGTCTCGCCTGCCACCGTGATATAACGGCGGAATTCTTCAATGGCATTGGGATGATCCGACAGGTTATAATAACTTTCACCCATCCAGTATCGGGATTCAGCGGATAGGCTATTGGTCTTGCACCTGTTCAGGAAATTCTTGAATTCAAAAAGCGCCAGCTCGTATTTCCCCTTGTTGAAAATCGATCGCGCCAAATGGAACCATGCACGGTCCAGGTATTCATCGTCCCCTGAATCGACGATTTTCCTGAACAAGAGCTCCGCCGAACCGTAATTCCCCGTTTTAAAGGCTTCCATCCCCTGGTCGTATAACGAGCGGGCATCCATGGCGGCAAAGGCCGCGGTCATGCACACCGGGATAATGAATAATGCAATTACCGCTACGCCGGAGCGGTAGAATCTTGGTTTGTTAAATAAAGTTTTGGCCATGTGTATACTATGAGTCATCAGCAGTCATTTTGTTTCAGATACGACCTCAGATTCTCTATGGCTATAAGCGACGCCCATGTACGGACGCGTCTCCTGTCACCGCTGATCAGGTGCGTAAAGGACGAAGCCCTTTCTTTATCAGCGAACCCGAACCACACGGTCCCCACCGGCTTAGTCTCCGATCCGCCCGCGGGACCGGCGATTCCCGTTGTCGATATGCCGATGTCTGCCCCCAAAGCGGCGCGCACCCCTGAGGCCATTGCCGAAGCCACTTCCGGAGAGACCGCCCCGTGCCGTTCAAGATCATCGAGGGAAACGCCAAGGTGCTTCACTTTAACGCTGTTACCATAGGCCACAACAGACCCGATGAAGACGTCGGACGATCCGGGGACATCGGTCATCCTTTTTGATATGAGTCCGCCGGTGCATGATTCTGCGGCGGCCATGGTCATGTTCCTTTTCCTGAGGATGGCAATGACCTCTTCCTCGGGTCTGTGCCATGACGGGCCGAGATACCGCTCCCCGAAGGTTGTCCCCGCCTTCCCGGTTATTGCGTCCGAATCAATGGAGCCCCCGTCCCGTGTCACGAAGGTCAGCGTTGTGACGCCTTCGGAAGCCGTCATCCCCCACTCCATTCGCTCAAGGGGTATGCCCATTGCAAGGACTGCCTCGTTGATGTCGGATTCTTTCATGCCGACGACCCGGAAGGAAAGGGTCTCTCTTGACCGTATGCCGAATTCTTTCTGTAAAAACGGCACGACAAGTGTATCCGCCATGTATGCAGCTTCTGCCGGAACACCCGGCAGCGCTATCAGGACCTTATCCTGACGGCTGATTATAAACCCCGGCGCGAGGCCTTTTTCATTGGCCAGCACCGTTGCCCCGGCAGGGATTTCCACCATTTTCAGGTCCCTGTCGGTCATCGGCATGCCAATTTTTCTGTATAAAGAATCCATCCGCTCCCGTGAAGGACCGTCCAGGGTAATGCTGAACCCATAAATCTTCCGGAGTGTTTCAATTGTCCTGTCGTCATCGGTCGGACCGAGTCCGCCGGTCATAATCACTATGTCGGATGCGGAAAGGGCATGACGTATGGCCGATTCAAGCTCTACAGGATCATCGCCGGTGACCATGAACATGACTACCCGGATATCAAGGGGGAAAAGCCTCGAGCTTATGTATCCGCTGTTTGTATCAGCGGTCTTGCCGTAAAGGAGCTCATTGCCGCTCGCTATGATGGCCACGCGCTTCATGACAGCTGCCCACCCTTCTTCCCTGTACGAGAACCCGTTTCATGTCCCGGAGAGAGAGCGTCCATGGCTGACCGAATCACATCTGCTCGGGAGCTGAAACGCCGAGGAGCCTGAGACCGTTGGCCATGACGATGCGGACGGCGCCGCAGAGCGTCAGGTATGCAAGGGACATTTCCCTGTCTTCGGTCAGGATCCGGTGCTCCGTATAAAACTTATGGAAACCCTGCGCCACCTTCATGAGAAAGGTGGTTATCCGATGCGGCTCGAACTTTTCCGCCGCATCGGCCGCCTCCTCGGGAAACTTGGCAAGGAGCTTCATCAGGGCCTGCGATTCTTCGTTATCAAAGTATTCGGCCCTGGCAAGTTCCGGATCGTAGGCATGACCCCGCTTGTCAGCCTCCCTGAACAATGAACATATGCGGGCATGGGCGTATTGCAGGTAGAATACCGGGTTTTCCGAGCTCTGTTTTTTGGCCAGGGTGAGGTCAAAGTCGAGGTGGCTCTCCAGGGAGCGCATGACGAAAAAGTAGCGCGCCACGTCCACGCCTATCTCGTCGATGAGGTCCCGCATCGTTGAAAACTGGCCCAGGCGCTTGGACATCTTGACGGTTTCGCCCTCCATGAGGAGGTTGACCTGCTGGGCGATCAGTATCTTAAATTTGTCCTCGGTCAATCCCATCGCCTTCAGGGCGCCGAAGAGCCGCTTGATATGGCCATGATGGTCCGGCCCCCAGATATCGATGATAAGATCGTAGCCCCGCTGCATCTTGTCGTTGTGATAGGCGATATCCGCCAGGAAATAGGTCGGACGCCCGTCGTCACGGACCAGGACGCGGTCCTTGTCATCGTCGAAATCGGTGGATTTGAACAGGGTCTTCCCTTCTTCCGAAAAGACAACACCCCTCGACTGCAGCACCTGCAGTGTCATCATGACCTCGTCCTTTTCATGGAGGGTCTTTTCGCTGAACCATGTCTGGAAGCGGACGTTGAATTTTTCGAGGTCCTTTTTCTGGCCTTTGACATTATACTCTATGGCTTTCTGCGCCACGAAATCGATGAGGGCCGATTCTTCCTTTATCTCATTTATATCTTCGCCGTACTGACTGTTGATCTGTGCGGCAATATCCCGAATATACTCGCCATGATAGCCGTCCTCGGGAAAATCGACCGTTTCCCCGCGCAGTTCCCTGATACGGGCAAGGACGGACCTGCCCAGGAGGAGCACCTGGTTGCCGAAATCATTGATATAGAATTCGCGGTTGACCGTGTCGCCGGTGAATTCGAGGAGATTGGCGATGGTGTCCCCCACGGCCGCGGCCCTGGCCGAAACGATATTCAGGGGGCCGGTTGGGTTTGCCGAAACAAACTCGATATTTACGCGCCGGGGGTTTTCTTTTCTCGCCCGACCGTATTCTTTTCCCTGTACGATGATATCCTTCATGGTCTTAAAAAGAAAACCGCTGGAGAGGAAGATGTTGATGAATCCCGGCTTGACAACTTCGATCTTTTCGATCCTGGGGTCCGATCCCATATACTGCGCCAATTTCTGCCCTATTTCCATCGGGGATTTTCTGAGCAGCTTCGCCGATTCCAGGGCAAAGGGTATGGCGTAGTCGCCGAATTTCTGGTCCCGCGGATATTCCACCTTGCGTTCCACACCGGGAAGATCATCCTGGAACGAGCCCTCGGCCACCGCTGCGGCGATCGAATGTGCTAATATCGTTGCGATTTCGTTTTTAAGATTCAAAGATAGCCTCAATTGATTTATAGATTACATGGGGAGGCCAACCCTCCGGCCAGCGACCTGAATCATGCATTGATTTAAAAAAAGTGAAAAACAAAGGTTTTTGTCAAGAATAATTAACCGACGGACAATTGATATGCATTGAGCATGAACGCGTTCCGGCATGGACATAAAATTTCGTGATGTGCCAATAAAAAACTTGAAATTATTTTATCAAGGGCCTCAAACTATTCATCAGTGGGGCCGGGTATTGCCGCCGGTGGCCCCCGATCTATCATGCGCCGAGGTAACTATGCCCGCCATTAAAATTGAAAAAAATCGCCTGATGGGAATGCTGATCACCCTGGCCGTTTTCGCGAGTATTTCGGTGTTATTCACCCTCACGACATTGATGGACAGGATGGAACTGGGTGCGGGAGATTTTCTCTTTTTTCTCCGGGACCCTGCGGAGAAGTCAAAGGTCATCCAGAAGGGCGCGGAGATGCGCCTTCCCAACAAGCGGGCGCGCAAGGACATCATCATCATCGGCATCGACGAGAGGACCATCCGTCACTTCTCCGACCAGGGCATCCAGTGGCCCTTCCCCTGGGAGATCCATGCCAAATTCATGAAATACATAGGCACGGGAAAACCCATCGCCATCCTGGCTGACATCATGTTTCTGGATCACAAGAAGGGCGAGGACAAGCTTGCCGACGCCATACGCAGCGCCCGAAACGTGTTCCTTGACTTTCCTTTTGAAACCAAATACATAGACAAGGACTACGGGGACCAGCGGGAGCGTCTCAAGATACTGTACCAGCTGCGCTTTCCCGTGGAGCCCGGCGAGACGTCACCCATGCTCGTTGAAGAGGCGGTGCCACCCACCCCGCTTCTATCAAAAGCGGCCCGCGGCATAGGTTTCGCCAATATCTTTCCCGGGTCCGATAACGTCATCAGGACCATGCCGCTACTGCTCAAGTGGCAGAACTGGTATTACCCCAGCATCGACCTTCTCATCGTCATGCAGTATTACGGCATCGGCAAGGATGATATAGAAATAAAATGGGGAAAATACATAAAGCTCAAGAACCTGCCGCCTGCCAAGATGGCCAGGCCCAATGCCGAGAGGGAGATCAAGATCCCCATCGACAAGCGCGGGTTCATGGACGTCAATTTCATCGGCGGATTCGGGAGCTTCGAGCATTATCCCTACAGTTATTTCTGCCGGGACGGAGATATGCTCAAGGAGAACAATACTTCGTTGAAGGACAAGATAGTCCTTGTCGCGGCCTACGCGGTAACGGGTATCGCCACGGACGAAAAGCAGTCGCCCTACGGGGCGACCTTCGGGATAGAACACCACGCGAACGTGCTCAACACGATCCTCAACCAGAATTTTTTGATCAAATTAAATGACACACAGAACCTTATCATCATGCTCGTCATAGCCGTACTTATGGGGCTCATCGTGTCCAGGATTTCCATCGTAGGCTCTTTCATCTTTACCATGGGGCTGGCCATCGCCTACATGGTCGGGTCCTATGTCATATTCGACATGTTCAGCTACATGGCGGCCTTCTCCACGCCGGTCATCCAGATCGGTCTCACCTTTACCCTGGTGGTCGTTTACCGGGTTCTCACGGAGCAGAGGGAAAAGAGGTTCATAAAGCAGACCTTTTCAAAATTCGTTTCCCCGAAAGTCGTGGACGACCTGCTTAAATCTCCTGAAATGGCCAAGCTCGGCGGCGAGCGCAAGACCATAACCGTGCTCTTTTCCGACATCCGCGGTTTCACCTCCATGTCGGAAAAGATGACCCCGGAGGAACTGGTGGACCACCTTAACCTGTACCTTCAGGCCATGACCGATATCGTAATCAAGTATGACGGGACCCTGGACAAATACGTCGGCGACGAGATCATGGCCTTCTGGGGCGCGCCGGTTCCCCAGCAGGACCACGCACTGCTGGCATGCAAGGCCGCCATCGAGATGATGTCAAAACTGGAAGAAATGAACCGGGAATGGAAGCAGCACAACAAGGAAACGCTGGACATCGGAATCGGGTTAAACACCGGAGCCATGGTCGTCGGATTTGTCGGTTCCACGTCGCGCATGGACTATACCCTCATGGGCGACATGGTCAACCTGGGGGCCCGTCTCGAGGGCACGAACAAGATATACAGCACGCATATAATCATCAGCGAATTTACCTATGAAGAGGTGAAAGACAGTATTGTTGCCCGCGAACTCGACCTTATCAGGGTCAAAGGCAAAGAAAAGCCTGTCAAGATCTACGAGTTGCTGGACATGAAGAACGCCTGACGAATGGCACGTGCCGGGATTAAAAACAGACGCGGTGCGATGTTTTCCTGCCGGCAGCATCCAGGCAGGGGGCCAGTGCCGGCCCGCTGAGCCGGAGAGGTATCGTGACGATTGAAGCATCGTTGCGGATGGCAATGCTGAAATTGCTGTTAATGCCGCCCTCATATAAATAATCGCCCACGGCGTTGAACATCATCGTGTCGCCTCTGATGCCGAAATTGCTGAACCAGAAGTTTTCCCCCTGTTCCGATACTGAAATAGTCATGTCCTCGAAGGATATTTCGGACATGCGGCCATGGTCATAGCCGTTTGTGCGCAGGAATTTGATCAAAGCCTGCTGGACCGGGGTGTTTTTCATTTCACCCTTTCCCACATAGATATTGAAGTGCCCTTTTGCGTTATCGAGCAAATCGCCTATCCGCGCGAAAGAAACTTCGTAGGAAAAGTCAGTCCGCGCCTTGCCGTTCAGGGTTCCGGCGAGGCCGCTGTCGGCATAAAAGCTTCCAAGGTCGAAATCATCTATTTTACCCTCGATCTTGACATAGGGCTGGTCGCTGTTGAAATATCCCTGGAATGACAGCCGGTAGTTTGCGTCATACCCGTCCGCCTTGAAATCGTTGACCAGCACCGAGCCCTTCGTCAGCTGCGCCCTGGCGGAGACATTATTGAACCTGCTTTTTTTCCCGTAAAACACGGTGTCAAAATCGCATTGCAGGTCAATGGTGTTGAGGTTCATGAACCTGCCGAGTGGCCGCTGAAGGAACGGGCGAACGTCAAGGGCATTCCTTTTGTCTTCATAGGCCGACGCGTACAACCGGTCGGCCCAATACATCGCCGCGTGCTTCAGGTTCAGAAGATTCATTTTTTTCGAATGGACAGTCATTGTTGTTGCCGATTTAAACGGGATCCATCCCGATATGTCCGTGTTGACTTTCACTGAAAGGTCTGAATGGAGCGGTTTTGCGTTGATATCGATGGTTATCGACCTGTCATCCAGTGTCAGGGCTGCCATTGATCCATCAATGATCGGCACAATGGTTCCTTTGCTGTTTTGCGACAGGGTGAAATCCTCGAGAAGAGCCCTGCCCTTCATCACGCCGGACCTGCTGTTTTTGAAATCAAGGGAGATATCTCCGTCGCACTGCAGGGCCCCGCTGTACTCGATGTCCTTGAGGGGCGTAAGGTACTGGGAAAGATCCCCCAGATCGATCTTATTTGATTTGAATTTCAGCGCCATGGCGTCTTCTTTTTCGTTGCGGACATACTTCCCGGATGCCTCGATGTCAATCACGTCATCGGAGAGCCTGCAATGCTTGAGCGTGTAACGGTTCAGGGTGTTGTTCACCGCCAGGTCTATGGCAAGATTTACATTTTCATTGGAAATGATGTTAAACTTTTTATCGAGGGAAACGACTGAAAGAGACCCCGTTTCGACCCTGCCCTTCAGGTATACGACGTTCTTGCTTCTGATCAGCATCAAATCCGTCGATATGCCGCCTTTCAGGGCGATATCGGCCAGTTTGTAATCCAGAATATATTCATTCAGATACGTGAGATCAAAATTGTCTACCGCAAGCCGGTGGCTGTAAGATTCATAGGTGCCGATAGTTACGGCTCCCCTGCAGTCAAATGATCCTTTGCCTATGACGTCAGACTGGTACGGCTTGATCCGGCCTGAAACAGAATAAGAAAAGTTATTTTTATCGATGTTCATTTCGGCATCGATTTTATACAGCTCCAAAGCTATCTGTTTTGCCTTGAGCGATTCACGATAAATAAGTTTCGCCCGGTGAAAATCGATATAGAAATCTTCATATTCTTTCCGGGTCCGTTTTATGAATTTGTCGGGATCAAGCACCATGAGTAACGAATCCAGGTGGCTCCTGCCGTATTTTTTTATGAAGGTGATCTGTGAATTGTAGAAATCGAGCCCTTTGACGCTTATGTTACCGGTGAAGAGCCTGAAGAACCGAAGATTGATGACGGCCTTGTCGCTTTTAATGAGGCTGATATTATCATTGAAATCGCTGGTGATCGAAACATCAAGGTCGGAGATTACTATGGTTCCGTCATAATCGAGATAAATGTCTTCGAACTTGACCGCCTTGTTGAGGTTGTTCTTAAAATAATCGGAAACGACTTCCTTAAGTATCCGGTCTGGAAATACAACGGAAAACATAAGCCTGAGTGTTGCCATGCCGTTAACGATCACGAAAAGGACTATAACCGCAATGCCCGCATATTTTTTTTTAAATTTCATAATTATTTAGTTTACTGTCAGGCACGTTGTTGTATAATTTTTCCCATGAACCGGCAAAACAAGCTGCGTGTCCGGCATGCTTATTTCAAAAAAGCATTACCTCCGGTTCATATCAATTTTCAGGGTTATTTGCGCTGCAGTCAAGTTAATTTGATTTTTTTTGGGGTGTGCTTTTGTCCACCAAAAGCATGCTCCAGCCCAAACAATGACCAGGAGCCCGACATGTCTGACCGTTATATCAAGAAGCTGATAGAGAAATCCCAGAAGCAATTTGCCCTTGAGAAATACCGGAATGTCGACATAGCTAAAACCCACCGGCAGTTCGAGGGAACACCCAAAAAGCATCCCCACGATGACGCGCTCATGATCCTTCTGCTGGACCCATTTTCAAAAAAAAGGGATTTTTACGAATTCACTGTTGACTCCATCGGCCATATAGAGGAAATTGGCACCATAACAAACGAAGAAGGCGAAAGCGCACTGAAGGTTCGAATCTGGATCAAGAAGGGAACACCCGCCATCAAGGCCAAACCGTTCATTGTCCGGTAACATCCAGGGTCCAACGGAATGATTGACGTCAAAGAAATCCTTATGGGAATGTCTCCCTATGTGCAGTACATCTCCTTTGGCCTCCTCATGCTTTCCGGGATGAGTTTCCCCATTTCGGAAGATATCGTCTTCATCATATCCGCCTCTATCGCCGCCACCGTCGCCCCCCATAACCTGTATTACATTTTTGCCGGATGTTTTCTGGGCGCCTACGTGAGCGATATAACGGCTTATTTAATTGGCAGATACGCCCTGAAAAAAATCATCTTCAGCCCCATCCTGGTCAGATTGAAACTCGTCAATCCCGAGAAGCTCCGGGAGCGGATCGATGTCCTGACCGGCTACTTTGCCGCCTACGGCGGAAAGACCCTGTTTTTCGGCCGGTTCATTCCCTTCGGCATGAGGAACGCTATTTTCATGACCTGCGGGCTGATTGGTATGAACCCGGTCAAGTTCATGCTTATTGATCTATGCGCCGTTACCTGCACTTCAACGATTCTTTTTTCGTTGGGATATGCCTTCGGTAACAATTATGACGTAATTATTCCATATCTGAACAGATATAAATTTTTCATCGCGGCGCTGATACTATCGGTACTGGTGATTATTTTTACAAAGAGAGCCCTTAATAAACTCCGAAAACCGACAGCGGATGTCATACATGATCCGGACCTGACCTCAAAAAATATTACCGGAAAGTAAATTACTTGACTAAATATGATAATATATGTTGATTTTATATAAAAAATAATATAAACTATTAAATATTAATTATGTTAGCATTTATCGGTACATTGGAAAATATTCCGGGTTTTTATACATGCAGAATCTGAAATACCATTCATTGAACATTATCTCGGTACTGATTTTTTCTTTTATGCTTGCATCGACTATTAACCAGGTAATAAAATATAATCTTTCCCCGGGCTACACCAAGGCCCCAACCGGCATGAGACGCACCTATACCGCCAGCGCACGGAAGAACTTTGAAGACTACAAGATCATAACAGAAAGCGGGTTTTTTAAGATTGCCGGCCCCGGAGACATGGCCGGTGAAGGGCAAAACCCGGCCGGATCCATCAGCGAATTGACCCTCCTGGGCACCATATCCGGGCCTTCAAATATTGCCCGCGCCATGATCCTTAAATCCGGCGAAAAGAGCCCCGGTGTATTTGCCCTCTACAAGGTCAACAGCGAAGTGTCCAATGACGTGTACGGCAATAGGCTCGTCTCCATAGGCGACGCAAAAGTCTATCTGGAAGCGGGCGGCCAGAAGGTGGCCCTTGAGCTGTATGCAAAAAAAGTCGTAGATTCGAAACCGGGAGCACAGGCCGACGGCGATGGACAGCAGGTAAACCAGAACCTCAGCAGGGCCGAACTGAAGCAAAAAGTGTTCAACAACATGGACAATGCCCTGCAGGGCCTCCAGGCCGGGCCTCATCGCGTGAACGGCCAGATCGTCGGATACCGCCTGATCACCGTCAGGCCCCAGAATATCATGTTCAGGCTCGGCGCGCGCAGCGGCGATATCATCAAGCGCGTCAACGGTCAGATCCTTGACAGCACGCAGAAACTGATGTCAATATGGGAAACCATGAGGAATGATCCGAAAATAACCATCGATATCGAACGGAACGGGAAGAACCTGAGATACGATTTCAACATAACGGATTAATCACCCAGCAAATAAGGAAATGCTCATGAACCTGTCAGTAGCTAAAAAAACCGCAAGCATGTACCTGCTGATAACCCTGCTCCCGTTCATAACCGTGTCATTTCATGATAACGCGGCGGACCCCGCCTCACTTAACGCCGCCCCTCGAAAGGTCGCAAAGGCCAAAAAACCGGCCGGCCCCAGGATGTTCGCCCTCAATTTCAAGGACGTTGAAATTACCGAATTCATCAACGTGATGGGCCAGGTGATCCAGAAAAACATCATCATCGATGACCGCGTCAAGGGCAAGATTTCGATCAGCTCTTCGAAGAAAGTGCCCCTCAGCGAAGCGTACAATGTCATGAAGGCAATACTGGAGGTCAAGGGCCTTGCTGTCGTTGAAACGCCGAATCTCATTAAGATCCTTCCCATCGAGGATGCCGTTAAGAAGAATTCGTCCGTCATCGTTGACGGCAAGGTTCTCCTTGATGAGCGTTCAATCACCTATATCCTTGAACTCAAAAACGCCGACGCCAACGAGGTCGCCAACGCGCTCAGGTCCCTCAAGCCCAAAACCGCCGACATCATCATTTATCAATCCCTGAATATGCTTATCATCACCGGCATCACGTCCGACGTGAACAGCCTTGTGCATATAGCCAGGGCGCTGGATGCGAAAGTCCTCCCGGCCGGCCAGGAAAAGTACGGCGGCAACATTCACGTGTATCACCTTGAAAACGCCAATGCCGAGGACCTGGCGAATGTCCTTTCGCGAATCCCTTTTTCCGATACCGCGAAAATCAGCACCGGCCCCATATCCACGCCCCAGCCTTCCCCGCAGACGACTCCGCAGAAGGTCGAGCCGTCGGACAAGACGAGACGCGTGACAATGCAGCACGGGTCGGCCACTGCCAGCAAAGAAAAGCTTTCCATAATCGCGAACAAGGACACCAATTCCCTCATCATAACCGCCAGGCCAGATGAATACGCCGAAATAGTGAGCATCATCAAGCAACTCGACATCGTGCGTGACCAGGTCCTGATCGAAGCGATGATCGTCGAGGTAAACGTGGAAAACGGCTGGGGCTTCGGCATCGACTGGATGCTGGGCTACCAGACCGGCAAGCATATTTTCGGTGGATCTTCTATTCAAAGTTCCAAGATACCGAGTTACACCCTGCCGGAAGGGGTCACCGATAAAAAGCTTGCCGTCCCTCTGAACACTGGGTTCCAGCTGGGATATGTTCCGGACATCGGCGTACTTGCCTTCGCACTTCTGAACGCCTCAGCGACAGACAACAATTTTAACATCCTGTCAACGCCGCAGGTGCTCACGGTAGACAACAACGAGGCCGAGCTCAACGTCGGCGAGGAAATCGGCGTGCCGACCAACAACAGGATCACCGACCAGAACACCACGTTCCAGACCTATGAATACAAAACCGTCGGCATCAAGCTGAAAATAACGCCCCACATCACCCAAAAGAAGCGCATAACCCTTGACCTGTACCAGGAGGTCAATTCCATAATTGGAGAGACGCAGCAGCTTTCAGGCGGTTCGCTGGTGCCCCCCAAGCTCGGTAAACGGGACATCAAGACAAAAGTCACGGTGTATGACGGGAAGACCATCGTGGTTGGCGGCCTCATCCAGAACAAGAAGGACGTCACTGAATCAAAACTGCCGATCCTCGGCGACATACCCCTCCTCGGTTGGTTTTTCAAGCACAAGACGGTCAACTATAAGAAATCGAACCTGCTGGTCTTCATTACGCCTCATATACTGACCAAGAAGGACCGGCTTGAAAGCATAACAAAGCAGAAAATCGAAACCATGCGCAGACTGAAGACCAAGTAGGACATGGCAAAGACAAACACGAAATACCTTGGCAAGATCCTTGTCGACCGCAAGATCATAACCCAGGAGGAACTGCAGGAGGCGGTCCTGGCGCAGAAGGGGTCAACCCTCAGGCTGGGACAATTCCTTCTTAAAAAAGGTATGGTGTCCGAGGAGGATATACTCTCCTGTCTTGCCGAACAGTATGACATGACCTTCATGCCGCGCCTCGATTTTTCGGATCCGGAGAACCTGTTCGCCAGCATGCCCGTCCATTTCATGCGCAAGAACAGGATGGTCCCCTTCAAGAAGAAAGGCGGTACGATCCTGGTCGGAATCGTGGATGTTCTCAATATCCAGCCCCTTGACGACCTGAAAATGATCTTCCCGCAGTACGACTTCGAAGCCGTGCTCACGACAGAAGAGGAGATACAGAACGTCATCAACGCCCATTTCAATGTCCTGAAAGACGAATCAACCAACGATGTGATCGAGGACCTGGAGGAATCGGATTTCGAGATTTTAACCTCCTCCATATCCGAAACAGAAGACATCATGGACATGGCCAACGAGGCCCCCATCATCCGCCTGGTGAACACCTTCATCAAGCAGGCCGTGACGGACCGTGCCAGCGACATCCACGTCGAGCCCTACGAGAAGGACCTGGTGGTAAGGTTCCGCATTGACGGCATCCTGTACAACATGTATACGCCCCCGAAGAAATACCAGGGAGCCATCATCTCCCGCATCAAGATCATGGCGAACCTCAACATAGCCGAGAACCGTCTTCCCCAGGACGGACGAATCCAGCTCAAGATAGCCGGAAAGGACATCGACATCCGGGTATCCACGTTTCCGACCTATTACGGAGAGCGCATCGTGCTCCGGATACTGAACAAGTCCGACATGAGCTTCGACCTGGACGCCATCGGGTTCGACAAGGAGACCCTCGAAAAGTTCGACAAGCTCATCAAGAAGACCTACGGCATAGTCCTGGTCACCGGGCCGACGGGAAGCGGCAAATCAACAACACTGTACAGCGTGCTCCAGAAACTGAAACACGAGGACGTCAACATCCTTACCGTCGAAGACCCGATCGAGTACCAGATTTCGGGGATAGGGCAGATGCAGGTTAAACCCGGCATAAACCTGACCTTCGCCAGCGGCCTCCGGTCCATCCTCCGCCAGGACCCCGACATCGTCATGGTGGGCGAAATCCGGGACCTTGAAACCGCCGAGATTGCGGTCCAGGCCGCCCTCACGGGGCACCGCGTCTTTTCAACGCTCCATACCAATGACGCCGCCAGCGGGATCACCCGTCTCATCGACATGGGGATTGAGCCCTTTCTCATAACATCGTCCGTCAACGCGTACCTGGCCCAGCGCCTCGCCCGGAAGATATGCCCCGCCTGCAAGGAGGCATTCAAGCCGTCGCCCAAGATGCTTTCAGAACTCGGCATCAAGCCTTCACAGCTCCACGGCGGCAAATTGTATCACGGAAAGGGGTGCCCGGAATGCCTCAATACCGGCTACTCAGGACGGCTGGGTATTTTTGAGCTCCTTCCGCTCACCGCCGGCGTCCGCAAGATGATCATGGAGCACAGCGAGGCCCCTCTCATCAAGGAATTCGCCATTAAAGAAGGTATGAAAACGCTTCTTCAAGACGGCCTGAACAAGGCGATAGAGGGCATCACCACGGTGGAGGAAGTCTTGCGGGTATGCTGACAGTTTTATTCAAGGGTTCTGTCCTATGATATTCCAGTATCAGGCCCTGGACCGCACGGGCAAAAACGTATCCGATTATATCGATGCGCCGTCCGAAATGAGCGCGAGGCAGAAAATCCGAAGCCAGGGCCTGTACCTGGTAAAGCTCAAAAAGCATGAGATAACCACCCTCCAGGCGGCCCCGGGCGAAAAGATGACCCTGAAAGTCTTTGCCCGGAGGATGTCCGACATCGTCAGCCTCAAGCTGAGCGCGAAACAGCTCGGCCTTTTTTCGCGGCAGCTGGCCACCCTCCTGAAAGCGGGCCTGCCCCTCCCCGTCGCCATTGCGGACATCGTCGAGCAGATCGACAACAAGCACTTTAAGAACGTCGTGGCTGACCTGAAGGAAAAGCTCGAGCAGGGCTCCTCCTTTTCGAACGCCCTCGCCCAGCACCGCGCCATATTCCCCGAAATGTACGTAAGCATGGTCCGCGTCGGCGAAAGCCTTGGCTCCCTCGACCAGGTCATCGCGCGTCTTGCCGATATGGAGGAAAAGCAGAACATCCTGACCAGCAAGATCAGGTCGGTCATGTATTACCCGGCCTTCATGCTCCTGTTCGCCATGGCGGTCACCATGTTCCTCATGACCAGCGTCATACCGACGATCGCGGGCATGTTCGAGGAACAGCAGAAAGCACTTCCCTTCGTGACCAGGCTCGTCATAGGCGTCAGCTCCCTTCTCTCCAACGGCTGGGTTCTACTGGGGCTGGCGGTACTGGCAGGCATCCTGATATATTCATATTACCGGTATATCCACACGCCTGCAGGAAGGCGCAGGGTTGACGATATCAAGCTCAAGGTCCCCCTGGCGAAAAACCTGTACCGGCGTCTTATCGTCTACCGCTTCACCCAGAACCTGGGCATACTGCTCAACAACAAGGTGGACATCATAAAATCCTTCGAAATAGTAAAAAAGATAGTCGGCAATGTCATAATCGAGGAAAAAATCAGCGAGGCCGCCCTCAAGATCAAGGAAGGGGCCTCCGTGGCCAACGCCCTGAGCAAGTCGGATTTTCTTCCGAAGCTGGTCCTGGGAATGATAACGGCCGGCGAAGCAAGCGACAACCTGGACACCATGCTGCTGAACATAGGGAACGTCTACGAGACCGAGCTTGACCTTTCAGTTACGAGCCTGACCAGCCTCATAGAGCCGGTGGTCATCATAATCATGGGACTTGTCATAGCCCTTATCGTCATGTCGGTCATATTGCCGATAACGCAGATGAACATGCTATTGCAGTGATGCTGAACGATCGGGACGGTAACATCCTGCCCCGCGTCGTTCCATACAAAATAGACACGATACAGGAGAACAACATGAACATTCGGGAAAGAGCACTCGCCAAAATACGGCACATCCGTACGGAGACCTCCTCTGACAGGGGTTTCACCCTTATTGAAATAATGATCGTTGTCACGATCATAGCGCTCCTTTCGGCCGTCATCATCGTGCCGAACGTGACCAAGTACCTCAAGCGGGCAAAAATCGAGGCCTGCAAGCTGCAGATTAAGAATTTCCAGACCCCCCTGCTCGAATACCAGAGCACCAAGGGCAACTATCCTTCGACCGAAGAAGGCCTCGAGGCCCTCGTCAAGGAAGGATTGCTGAAAAAAGTCCCCGTTGACCCGTGGGGCAACCCCTATCATTACCGCTATCCCGGTGAAAACGACCAGGAAGAGTATGAGATATGGAGCAACGGCCCTGACGGCAAGGAAGGCGGCGAAGGAGCCAACGCGGACATCAAGAGCTGGGAGGAAAAATAGACCGTTCCTCATGGCCGCCGTTTTGCGATTCATAAAAAAAAAAATACGCCGTGACGACCGCGGGTTCACCCTCATTGAGATCGTGGTCGTCATCGCCATCATTTCTATTCTGTTCATGATAGCTGTCCCCCGTGTAACAAGAATTTTCAGCACCCAGCGGGAAAACTTCGCCATATTCACCGGGATGATAGCGGCAACCTTTGACGACGCCTTTCTGAAGAACAGGACCGATTTTTTCACCATTTATCTTTCCGCGCCCGACCCGGAGGATGCCATGGCCCAGAAGGACGTCTTCAACCGTAAGAACGGCCTGGCTGTCCTTAATTACGTTAACGGAGAATTTGTCGACAGCAGGCGCAACACGCTCAGATTCAAGGAATTTCCCCAGTCGTTCCTCATTGAAGAGGTGGTGACCTCGTCCGGAGAAACCATAACAAACGGGAACGTCATGATACCGTTCTACCCACAGGGCTACTCGAACAATTACATAATTCATGTCCTGGTCAACGGCGAGCAGAAATGGTCCGTGCGGATCGACAAGCATCTCAAGGAACCGAAAGTGTCAGAGGGTTATGCGACATTTGATATCGAACAGTGACCAATCGCCCGTCAGTCGCGATGGATTTGTCCTGGTGGAAATACTCATCGCCCTGGCCATCCTGTCGACGGTTCTCATAAGCGTCATCTCCGGCGTAACGTCGAGCGTATACGTCATTTCAGGCATGAAGAACTACACCCACGCCATGCTCATCGCCAGGACCAGGATGAATGATTTCATGCTTAAAAATATGCGCGGCACCGACCTCAAGGGACAGCAGGTAAAGGAATATCCCGGGTTTTCATACAGCAGGGCGACGAAACGCTTCGAACATCCGTTGTTCGGGCCCATGCAGGCCAATATAACTGACATTACAGTTTCCTGGAAAGAACGGGGAACGAAAAAAAAATATAAAATTTCGTACATTTATCCGGCGCAATGATTGAGAAGAAAGTCATAATGCCATGCCGCCCCGACGTCAATGCAGAGAATGACGGAGGCGCTAAAAACGCAGGATTCACCCTGATAGAAATCATGGTGGCCACTGCCCTCGCCTCGATCATCCTTATCATGGCCTACGCGTCGTACCGGTCAATTTTCGATTCCATCAAAAGGTCGACCGGCCGCGCGGAGTTCTATGAAAACGTGAACCTGGCGCTGATGAAGATCGACCAGGACATTTCCAACGCCTATTACGTCAGGGCCAACAAGAACATAACCTTTATCTGCGAGAATGTCCGTGGAAACAGCAGGCTTGATTTTGTTACGGTGAATCACAATGATTTTCTGATGGCGGGCAAGAGGAACACGCCGGTCCACATGAGCGATGTCAGGGAGGTAGGCTATTTCCTCCGCGAAGCGAAGAATACGGCTGACCTGTTCCACCTGATAAAAAGGGAAAAAGTCAACTACTGGGACGAGGACCCCCTCAGCGGGGGCACCGAGCACGTGCTGCTCCCCAACGTGGTGAGCCTCAAGTTTGAGTTCCACAAGGGCAACGACTGGGCCGACGACTGGGACTCGAGACAGAACAACATGTTCCCCCGGGCGGTGAAAACCACTCTGGTCGTTAAAAACTACCAGGCCCAGGAGGAAAAATTCGAATTTGTCACATTGATCAATATCCGGGAATTCAGGTAACATGGGAATCATATCAGCATTCCTCGCCAACTATGAAAAACGGAAGAAGCTCCTGGCGGAGCAGGGGATCCTGTCCTATCTGCGCGGATCTTCAGGCTACGTGCTTATCATTATTCTTATTATAACCACTCTATTGATATCTATAGCCGGTGAATTTATCGTCATTGCCCAGGTCAACATCGGATACGCGCAAAAACTCAAGAACCACCTCAGGGCGAACTATCTCGCAAAATCCGGCGTCCAGCTGTGCCAGCTGATCCTCTATGCCGATTTAAAGGGCCTCAACACGGAAATGATAACCGGCAAATCCGCAGACAAGGAAACGGACTCCTATAACGACATCTGGGCCCTCAATGTGCCGGAACTTCCAATCACGGATGGAACGCTCAAGCTCGAAATTATCGATGAGAATTCAAAGATAAATATGAGCGTATTCGCCAACGAGTTCACGGACAGGTCCAAGTATTATTACTTCGCCCAGAATTTTTTCATGAACATGGGGCTTCCCATGGATTTTGCCGACATCATCCACGACTGGGTGGACATTGACGAGCAGAGGATGCCCTACGGCGCTGAAAGCCAGGACCACTACCAGACCTTCAAGCCGGGATACAACGCCAAGAACAACACCATGGACAGCGTCGATGAAATGCTGATGCTCAAGGACATGACACCGGAGATCTATTACGGCCTCGGCGGCGGAAATTACGAGGCCGAGAAAAACGAGCAGAACCTGGTGGACGACAACAAGGGCGACACCAATCTTTCACTGGATAAAATCGAGGAACTGGCCGGTGAATCCGCGGCGAAGAAGGTATCCCCCCGGGAAAAAAACCTGGAAACCTTCCCCATAGGCAAGGAAAAAAGCAGGAGACTGTCGGATTACTTCACCGTATACGGCGACCGCCAGGACTACCTGAGCGACTTCAATAAAATTAACATAAATACGGCTTCCTATCGGGTATTATCTGCGTTGACAGATAAAATGACACCTGATATTGTGACAGAGATAATCCGCCGTAGGCTGGCGCAGCCTTTTAAATCTGTTGACGAAATCAAGGATCTCATCGGTGATTCGACAATTACCGACCGGCTTTCCGTAAAGTCGTCAGTCTTCAGGATAATCGCGACAGCCACGATTGATGGCGTACAGGCGAAGATCACCGCGGTGTACAACCGGAATCTGAGATCGCTGTATTACTGGTGCGAAGAATAAGGTGCGGGAGCGCTATCATTGTTCGAGAACATAGCAGCCATTGATGTCGGGACCAGCACGGTCAAGCTCGTTACCGTCAGAACCGGGTTCCGTGATTTCCAGCTGAAATCCTTCAATTTTGAGCACAGTGACCCTGACCGCGAGGACAGGGCCGCGGCCATCGCAGAAACAATCCAGAAAATACTTGCTGAAGAAGATCTGAGCGGCTACCGGATCATAACGAACCTTCCGATGGAGATGGAAATCATCCGCACCATTTCATTCCCCTTCAGCGATGTTGAAAAAATAGCCGACGCCATTCCCTATGAAGCCGAGGAAAATATCCCCTTCAAGCTCGACGAGCTCCAGCTCGATTTCCAATCGCTTAAAAGCTTCAAGGAGGGTGAAGGAAGGATATTGCTTGCGGCCACGCACAAGAACAATCTTGATGGTTTCCTGCGGACCCTTAACTCTTCAGGCATCAAGCCTCTCACCATGGGCATGGAAGCCAACGCGCTGTATGAATGCTACCGCTACTTCAACAAGATCGAGAATGAGGCGGTCATACAGGTCGATATAGGCCACACAAAAACCATAGTAAACTTCATTGCCGGGAACCAGCTTCTGTACACGAGGGCCATATCGATAGGCATAAGCGCCATTATCAAATCCCTGTCGTCGATGCTCAAAATAACCCTGTCGGAAGCGTCCCGCCTTTTCCTCAATCTTAACCTTGATCTTACTTCGCTTGAAAACAACGAACAGCGCGATTACTACAAATCGCTCGGCCTCAGCAGGCAGCAATTGAAGAAGATATTCAACCAGGCGCAGAATACCTTCGATGGTTTAATAGAGCACATTATCCGTACCATGAAGGCAATGCAGGTGGACTGCGGCGAAATAACCTTCAACCGTGCCCTTATTTCCGGCGGCGGATCCAACATCAGCGGAGTCGGCACCATGCTTTCGCGAGAGCTGGATGTTCCCGTTGACGCCCTCCCCTTTCTTGAGGACTACAGGGAGCGGGAAATCAGGACCCAGTTTCCCCTCGCCTTCGGAACCATGCTGGCCTATTTGAACCGGCGCCGTTCATCAATCAATTTCCTCAAGGGCGAATTCATTCCCGACATAGCCAGCGAATCCAAGAAGATTTATTACCTGTCGGGAGGGTTTGCCTTCCTGACGGTAATTATTCTCATAATCAACTTTATACTGACCGCCGTCCTTACGGCGAAATCCAACAGCCAGTATTCAAAAATCCTTGATGAACAGTTCAACAGATACTTTCATTCAAAGCCCGTTTCAGGCGACCCCATCGCCGATGCCCGCAAGTTGCTGAAAAACGTCAAAAAAGAGCTCGATGGCATCACCAAGATCGTTCCTGAAAATTCCGCATTCCTCGACATCATGAAAGACGTGCTAGCCCACTTTCCGCAGGACAGCAACTTTGTTTTGAACAATCTGGTGTACAACGAAACCGTCATCATGCTGGAAGGGATGGCCGGCTCAAGCGCCAGCATAGACACGTTCAAGGAAAATCTGCTTAAATCAAAAAAATTCGATTCGGTAAACCTTAACATAAAATATTCGCGGCAGAACGAGGTGCGATTCTCCATGACCATCAAGCTAAAGACCGCCGCAGATTCCAAAAAAGAACAGGGCGGGCAGGAATGATAGAACTTAACAAGCGGGAAACGCTTCTCCTGCAGGCACTCGCTGCCGTCGTCGCCGTGGTAGCGTTTTATTTTCTGATCATATCCCCGGTCCTGAGCCTGCGCGAGAGCATAAACAAAGAATACGAATCGAACATGTCCAAGCTGAACGCCCTTGACAAGATTTACGACCAGTACCGCGAAGCCCAGGACAAAATCACCCAGTACAACGGCCAGCTCAACAACACGAAGGGCCTCACGTCCATGATTGAAGAAAATGCCCAGGCGCTTAACATTATCCGGAATAAGACCTACACGCGTGACCGCCCGACGGTGACGCAGGGCAAATACAAAAAAATATCCGCCGACGTCAGGTTTGAAGGCGTTGATATAAATTCGATCCTCAATTTCATTTACCGCATGGAGAATTCCGGCATGCTGGTGAGGATCAGCTATCTCCGGATCAACCAGACGATAAAGGGCCGCAACACCTATGATGTCACCATAACGTTCAACAGCGTTTCAAACCAGTAACCGGCATGGGAAACAGATGGATATCACAAAGATAAAAAACTTTTTCATAACCAATATTACGCCGCTGTTAAACCTGTCGACCCTGTGGAACAAGGCGAAAGAAGCGGTAAAGCTCCCCTACGCAAAAACATACATTGCCCTTGCCTTTTTCATGCTGGTCGTTTTTCTGGTCATCACCTTCCCCTACGATATGCTTCTTCGCAAGAAAATGAAGGACCTGGAAAAAACTTCCTTCAAAACGCTGAACGTAAACGAAATAAATTTCAGCATAATCGACATCATTGAGATGAACGGAATATACGCGATGACACAGGGAGGCAGCGAGATAACCGTAAAGAACACCGAAATCGACATTTCCATACTGAGACTGCTCATAAGCAAGGATATCAAGGGGACCATTCAGATGAACGGCTTTAAATACAGCGGTCCATCCACCATGATATCGTTCAACATGAACGGGAACCTGTATATCGACTACAAGTCCTTCGCCGATGTCCCGCAGGGAGGCGATATCAACATCATAATTGAAAACGCCATGCTGAAGATTACGGACATACCCCTCCCTGAAAGCATGGGGGGGATGCCCCTGTCGTTGCCGCCGGTCAGAATCAGCTCGATAAAAATAGAAGCGGACATTGCCAAAAACAGAGTCAACGTAAAAAATATCCGCATATTCGGAAAAGACCTTAACGGCACCATCACCGGTTCCATCAATCTTTCCAAGAACTTCATGACTTCGGGCCTGGACCTCCGGATCAAGATCAACGCCAATTCACCGGCCCTCGAAAACTACAAGGATTTCCTGACCAAGTTTATAAATGACAGCAACCAGGTCGTGTTCCAGGTCCGGGGCTCCCTCATGATGCCCCGCATTGAAATCCCCAGGGGTGACACGGAAGAGTCCCCGAAATCCGAACATCCGATGGATAAGATAATACCGGTCCAGTAAGGACATAGACCGCAATGAAAATCACCCTGGCCAGACATTCAGGCTTTTGCATGGGTGTCAGAAACGCGATCCTGCGCATCGTCCATGAAATCAACAAAGCCGAAGAGGAACTGTTTGTTTATGGCCCTCTGATCCATAATCCTCAGACAATAGACGTGCTGCACAGCCGGGGAATGAAAACCGTCAACTCCCTGGACGGCATTGAAGGCCACAGCGTGGTCATCCGTACCCACGGGATACCCGTTGACGAGCTCAAATACCTCAAACAATGCGCCGCACGGGCCATCAATCTGACCTGTCCCCGGGTCGCGAGGGTCCAGGCAATCATAAAAAAAGAGTCCGGACGCGGTTGCCATACCATTATTACAGGCGACCGGGACCATGCTGAAGTGACCGGCCTGATGAGCTACGCCTCCCACGGGGTGACCGTCATTTCCGATCTCGGTGAAATAACTTCCATCCCGCCGTCGGATTCATTTGTTCTCGTCTCGCAGACCACGTTTGACCGGTCATTGTTCAACACCATCGTTGAACGCATACTGGCTCGGTACCCTAATGTGCGGGTTTACGATACGATATGCGACTCAACGCGGTACCGCCAGGAGGATGTCATCAAGGGGATTCTGCAGGGAAATGACACGCTGGTGGTGGTCGGGGGCAAAAACTCCGCCAACACCAAGCGGCTTGCCCAGATCGGCAGGGACAACAGGATAAAAACACTTCATGTCGAAACCGAGGATGAACTCCACGAATCTGATTTCGCTGATTCAAAGAGCGTCCTGGTCACCGCCGGGACATCCACCCCCGGCTGGATCATCAACAACATCCTCGAAAAACTCTATGACATCAATTTCCGGAAAGGGAACATCATAATCAAGGCCGTCATAGCCCTGCTCCAGTTCATGGTAAGGACCAATCTCTTCTCATCCCTTACCGCTTTTTTTATAACCCTCATGGCCCTGGACTACGGGGGCAATCGGGAAGGACCGGCCTTCCCTTCTCTCTCGTTTCTCTACATATTTTCAATGTATACGATCAACAATTATTTCGACAAGAACCTGCTGAAGCTCAGCAATCCCTATAAGTACGCCATTTATGAAAAATACGGCCTCCCCCTGCTTCTTGTTTCCATGGCGTCAATGGCCGTGTCAATTCTGATCGCCATCAGGTTTAAAATGCTGACCGTTGCGGTCATTGCGGGATCCTATGCCCTCGGTTTCATGTACTCGACAGGTCCGGTGAAGGGATTCGTAAGAAATACCATGCCGAGGCTGTTGAGAAAAATATATAACTCGAAGATCGTGGTCTGCTTCGGTTGGACCATCATTACCGTCCTCGTGCCGATGATTGAATCGTCCGTTGCCGTCACTGCCGTCGTGTCCTTTTCCTCGTTCGTTTTCTCGCTGATATTTCTCAGGACCGCCCTGCTGGACCTGATCGCATTCCAGGGAGACCTCATTCTCGGTCGTGAGACCCTTCCGGTCATGACAGGCACCCGGACCATCGGCATTCTGTCGCTGGCCATGTCCCTGGCGGCCATGGCATGTTTCGGGACAATCACGGCCATGATGGGGAGCTGGCTCTACCTTTCGCTCCTGGTTCCACTCGTATATTATGCGGTACTGATGTATATCATACAAAGGTTAAATTATCTTATCTCTCTGAAATATGAATTGCTGGTTGACTTGAACCTGGTTTTCGTCATCGCCTGCCATTTCCTCATTCATTATGCATTGTAAGGAATACGCGGCCTGTACCGGCCAAGGGACTTTCATTAAAGGTATTGACAAAAAATATTTCTATTATTTACATCAATAACATGAAAAGCATCCGGATTACATCCGCAACCGGGCTCTATGCTATTTTCGGGAATCCGGTCCGCCATTCCATATCACCCCTCATGCACAACGCCGCCTTTGCGGAAACCGGCATTGACGCGGTATATCTCGCTTTCGAGCCGTCTTCTGCCGGCGATGCCGTTTCCGCGATGAAAAACATCGGCATCCTTGGCGCCAGCGTCACCATCCCTTTCAAGATCGACATGCTCAAGCACCTTGACGCCGTTGATCCGCTGGCTGCCAGCATCGGATCGGTCAATACCATAGTCAATGAAAACGGTAGGCTTTCAGGTTATAATACTGACGGATATGGCGCGGTCCGCGCCATTGAACAGAGCGGTATAACACTGAAAGGAAAGACCTGCATGGTCATCGGCAATGGCGGCTCCGCAAGGGCGATCGCCCTCACCCTTGCCGGGACCGGCGCCCGCGTCATCATTGCCGGGAGGAACGGCATCCGCGTCAATTCCTTTGTACAGGACCTGACGACTGTTGCTCCGGGGACCAAGGCGGTTATCCTCAAGGACATCACGTCCTCTTTCATGGAACAAGTTGATGTGATAATCAATACCACCCCCCTAGGGATGACGCCCGACACCGGCTCAACGCCCTTGGAGGCATCGCTGATCGCCCCGCGTCATATCGTCTTTGATATCGTATATGCTCCCCATGAAACAAGGCTTCTTGCCGATGCGCGGAAAATTGGTTGCCGCGTCGTTTACGGCATCGAGATGCTGATACTTCAGGGCGCCCGCCAATTTGAAATCTGGACCGGCAGGGAAGCGCCTGTCGAAACCATGCGACGCGCCGCATATCGCCATGTGCATATTAAACCATGATACAGGAAAAACTCGACAGGTTCCTGAACAACGAAGCCCGTTTTGACGACCGCCATTACGGGCTCAGGAACATTTCAGCTTTACTCGGGCATTTCGGCAACCCCCACCGCGGGGTCACCGCATTCCATATAGCGGGAACCAACGGCAAGGGCTCGGTGGCCCACATGCTCAACTCGATAATGATCCGTGCCGGGTACATGACAGGGCTTTACACTTCCCCGCACCTTCTTGAAATACACGAGCGGATTAGGCTCCAGAACGTCCCCATCGATGACAGGCAATTCGAGGATTATATCGATGAAATAAACCGGATTATCGACGCCGACGTGACCATCAGGCCGACGTATTTCGACGTGCTGACCGTGTGCGCATTCCGATATTTTTTCGACAGCCATGCCGATTGCGCCGTTATAGAAACCGGCCTGGGCGGCAGACTTGATTCAACTAACGTGATCGTCCCCCGTTGTTCAATCATAACCGATATTTCCTTTGACCATGTCGGCATACTCGGGAACACCCTCTCGGCCATTTCCCGCGAAAAAGCCGGTATCATCAAGGACGGCGTCCCGGTGGTCACCTCCAACACCGATCCGGAAATACTGGAACCTATTTTAGCCATTGCGGATCATCATGATGCACCGGTATACATGTTCTCCCGGGATTTTCAGGCACGGAACATATCCGAAACTCAAACGGGTTTCCGATTCGACTATTCCCTTCGGAAAGACCCGTCGGCATCTATCGGGATGATAGAATTCCACCATCCGCTGGGAAAACAGGTCGCCAACGCTTCCTGCGCCGTCACGGCAGCATTGCTGACCCGCCGCGATTTTCCCTTGCTTACCGATGAGGCCATCAGGAGCGGGATCGCATCTTTCGCGGCCCCGGGCAGGTTCCAGACCCTCTGCAGGAATCCTCTGGTAATTTTCGATCCCGCCCATAACGAGTCATCCCTTTATGAAATGGCCCTCCTGGTCAGGCGGAGGCTTTCAGGACGTGACGCGACGCTCGTCCTGTCTCTCATGAAAGACAAGGAGATTCAATCGATAATGGCGATGCTCGCCTCGCTGGGTATGAAAGCCATTTATTACGTACTGGATGATCAGCGATGCTACCGCCCTGCCGCCGGGTCACACCCCGACGTGATTACGAAAGTAATAGAGAAGGACGACGCGCTCCTGGCCGCGGAACTTGACGGTCTCTCTTCCGATACATCCCTTTTTTTCTTTACCGGATCATTCCGCCTGTATCATACCGCCCTCGGTTATGCTGAACATGCCCGGGTAAAATGTACTTGAAATTCATCCAGCTGATATATATGATAACAAAAAATATGTTACAGCAATACTAATGGCCCTTACATCAGACACCGAAATACTGCTCAGCCAAATAAAAAATACCATCTCGCTATGGTCAGAGGGTTCCTTGTCCCTTGAAAAGGCGAAACTGTCCTACCTGAAGCTCAACGACCAGTACCGGAAGCTTGAGCGCAAGTACATTTCGGAGAATCCCCGGGGCTTCATAAAAGGGCTCCTGCACAATCATAATATTGCCAACAATGCCACCCTGACAGCGCTCTTTGCCCTGGGCGACGAATCGGTCGAACCCCTTGCTTTCGCAGGAGACGCCATACTCCTAAAGGCAATCCCGCAGAAGATCGCGTCCAAGGACCTTGATGGCAGGACGGTGAAAAAAGTGCGCCTCGGCGAGCATGAAGGGAAAGCCTTCTCCCTTTTTGTCAAGGTCATTGCCGTCGGCCGGGAGTCGATAGCCGCGGCGTCAATCGCATCAACGCCGCTGTTCAACCAGAAAGACTTCGAACTCCTCGCAGAATTGCTTGCAATGCTGTACCGCAAGAACCGCGAGCTCTACGCACCGGTCATGCTGAATTACATCAACGACCTCTCATCTGGAATATCCCGGCTTTTCAACGGCGGCAAAAACGGCCCCGTGTACGCTGACCTTTTCATCCTCTACAACCGCCCCGGCACATTCGCCGGCGCGGGCATTTATAACCTAATCGACTTTTCCCATTTTGTTGTGAAGGTCCTCAAAACCACCTACCCGGCCAATGTTCACATATTTGCCATTTCCCTTTCCACCTATTTCGTGCTCTACGATGAAACCACGAAACTGGGACTGGATATAAAACGCAACAGGATTGATTTCAATTACCATGGCAACAACATCCCGTACAAGATCGTACATACGGAAATAGGGACACAGCAGCAGCTGTACCTGTTTCTTGAATCGTTGTAGAAAACCCGGTGCGTCAGGCATCGACGTATCTTTCTTTCGAAGCAGGAGTCAGCCATGAGGCTACGACAGGTTGTGGTGATTGGATCGTCAGATGAAACAGGCTTCCATGAAGAAGCGCGGGCCATCGGGGCTTTTATTGCCAGCCGCGATTACGTGCTCGTTACGGGGGGACGCGGCGGCATCATGGAATCCGTTTCCCGGGGGGCCGCCGAACTGGGTGGGATCGTCATAGGCATACACCCCGGCGAGGACCTTGAGCAGGCTAACCCGTTCTGCTCCATAGTGATACCCACGGGAATGGGATACGCACGGAACGCCATCAACATCCTGGCTGCCGATGTCGTCGTTGCCATCGGAGGCAAGTCCGGGACCCTCTCGGAGCTCGCCTATGCAAAAACATACGGGAAGCCGGTCATCTGCTGCACCTTTGCCGGAGGCTGGAGCGCGGCCTTTCCCCAGATCCATATCGAAGGCCAGGAGGACGGCCTGTTCATGACCGCTGAATCGCCGGACGAGGCCTGTCGCCTGATTGATGAAATACTCTCGGGAGGCACGGCATGAAGGAATCCATCGCCGTTGACGCGCCTTCGCCCAGGCCTTCACCCTCATCTGCTGATGAATTATATGTCCTGGCCATTGACCTGGGAAGCGGCGGCCCTAAGGCGGCCGTGGTGTCCGATTCGGGATTGGTCAGGGCCAGCGCTTCCGAGAAAGTCGCGCTCCACCTTCTCCCCCACGGTGGCGCCGAACAGGACCCGATCGAGTGGTGGGCCTGCGTCAAGCGTGCCGTGAAAAAGGCCATCCGCGAATCAGGTGTTTCACCGGAAAGGATCGCGGCCGTCAGCTGCGATTCCCAGTACTTTGTCATCGTTCCCATCGATGAAAACGGGGAGCCGCTCATGCGGGCCCTTCACTGGCTTGATGCGCGGGGCGCCCCCTACAACACCGGCCTCATCCGGGGATTGATCAATATTGAAGGATACGGCGCTTCTAAATTATTCCGCTGGATCAACCTGAACGGTCTTGCTCCCAGCAAATCCGGGATCGACTCCGTCGGACATGTCCTCTACCTGAAACACGAACGGCCGGACATATACCGGAAAACATGGAAGTTCCTAGAACCGATGGATTACATCACGCTGCGTCTTACCGGCAGATGCGCCGCAACGCAGGAGACCATGATTCCCTTCATGGCCGTCGATAACCGCACGTGGGGAGTTACGGACTATCACCCGGGACTCATCAGGCTCGCCGGCCTTGACCGTGAGAAACTCCCTGACCTGCTGCGCAACAAGGACATCGTCGGCACTGTTTTGCCTGAGGTCGCCGCGGAACTCGGCCTTTCGCCTTCAACGCAGGTCATTGCGGGCTCCAACGACACCAATGCGTCTGCCGTCGGCTCCGGCGCTGTCCGTGATTTCGAGGGACTTATTTATATCGGGACGTCGTTGGTTCTCACCTGCCACCTTCCCTTCAAAAAAACCGATATTTTCCACGCGATAACGACCATGCCGAGCCCGCTGCCCGACCGGTATCTTCTCTTCGCGGAACAACTGACCGGCGGCAAGGCCCTTGAATTCTATCTTACGACCATGGTCTATGGCGATGACGGATACGATACCGGCCCCGTGCCGGACGACGCTTTTTCACGGGCTATCAGCATGGCCGGTGAATCGCCCGCGGGCAGCGACGGCGTTATCTTCATGCCGTGGCTCAATGGCACCATGACGCCGGAGGAAAACGGATGGGCCCGCGGAGGTTTCTTCAACCTGTCCCTCTCCACGAACCGCGGCAACATGACCCGGGCCGTGATGGAAAGTCTGGCCTACAATAACCGATGGACCCGTGAAGTGGCCGAGAGGTTCACCGGGGAACGGTTCCGGAGCTTCAGGTTCGCCGGAGGCGGCGCCCAGTCAGACCTCTGGGCTCAGATACACGCGGATGTCCTCGGCGTTCCGATCCATCAGGTTGACGACCCGACCAGGACCACCCTCCGGGGTACCGCCATGCTGGCGGTAAGCGGTCTCGGGATGCGGCAGGTGGATGAACTGCCCGGCCTTATAAGAATAAAAAAGATATTTGAACCGGATCCCAAAAATCGTGCCGTGTATGATCACATGTACGGTCAGTACCGACAATTGTTTATCAGGAATAAAAAAATATTCGCCAATCTCAACAGCACGCGGTAGTACCGCATCCGCCCAAGGAGGACCCATGGCAGATCAGCATGAATTCAAAGACCCTTTTAAGCCCTACAAGGGACGCTTCCAGAGCTACGAGCGCCTGCCGGCCCGGGGACGCGACAAGGATGACATCCTCAAGGAATTGGAAACCATGTCCGAAGAAGAAAATGCCAAATGGAAGAACGGCAGGGTTTCAGGGACCTATTACCACGCAGGGGATGACCACCGTGAATTCCAGAACAGGGTCTTTTCCCTTTATTCCCATGTCAATGTCCTCCAGGTCGACCTGTGCCCGAGCATGTCGAAATTCGAAAGCGAGATCATATCCATGACCGCGCGGATGCTCAACGGCGATGCCGTCAGGGCCAACAATCCCGACGACGAGATTTGCGGCTCCGTCACCTTCGGCGGCAGTGAAAGCATCATGATGGCGATGAAGGTATACCGGGACCGGGGCCGTGCCGAGTACAATATAACCGAGCCGGAGATCATACTTCCCATAACGGCGCACCCGGCCTTTCACAAGGCCGGCGAGTATTTCGGCATAAAGATGGTCCTTGCCCCGGTCGACGAGTCTGATTTCCGCGTCATTCCTGAAGAAGTTGAAAAGCTCATCAACAAGAACACCGTCGCCATTGTCGCCAGCGCCGGCAATTATCCATACGGCCTCATAGACCCTATGGACCGCCTATCCGACATCGCGCTGAAGCACGACATTGGATTTCACATCGACGGGTGTCTCGGCGGCTTCATCCTCCCCTGGGTGGAACGGCTGGGATACCGGGTGCCGGTTTTCGATTTCAGGCTCCCGGGCCTGACGTCGATGTCGGCCGACACCCACAAATTCGGCTACGGCCACAAAGGAAATTCCGTAGTCCTGTACCGCAACCTCAAGCTGCGCCGGTACCAGTTCTTCCAGATGGCCCACTGGCCGGGCGGCATCTACGCATCGCCGTCAATGACCGGAAGCAGATCGGGCGGCCTCACCGCATCAACCTGGGCCACGATGGTGTATCTCGGCGAAAGCGGCTACCTGGAAGCTGCTGCAGCCATCATGAAGGTGGCGGACCGGATCAAGGAAGGCGTGAAAGGCATCAAAGAATTGGAAATAATCGGCGATCCGACGTTCCTTATCAGTATCAGGTCAAGGGACGTTGACATTTTTCATGTCAACGACCACATGATATCAAAAGGCTGGAGGTTCAACGGTCTCCAAAACCCGGCGGCAATACACTTCTGCGTGACCATGCCCCAGACCTTTGTGCCGGGGATTGCCGACGCTCTGATAGATGACCTCAAGGCCGGCGTTGAATACGCAAAAACGAAGAAGGGCACTCCTGCCCGCAGCAGCGCCCTGTATGGCCTTTCTGGTTCGCTGGAAGGCCGTACGCAGCTGGTCCAGGTCCTCTACGGGACCTTCGAGCATCTTTTCAGGGTATGAGCCGTCAGGAAAGAAGTCCGGCATAATAATCTACCAGCGCCCTGTCGTCACTTCTGACTTCGCCCCTGTCGGTTGATACTATCGAATGCTTTTCCAGGTAGGCAAGGCCTTTTTTGAGCACCTTCGCGGGGGCGTAATCGAAGGGCCGCCCCGCCTTTGTCATGTACTTCCTTACCAGTCTGAGGGCCGTATCTGACGGAATACGGTAGTCATTGTCCGCCAGTATTCTGCAGATGATATAGTGGGGGAATATCTTGCGGTCTTTTCTCCATATTCCCATGACGGTCGCCGGTATCCCCATTATCATGTGGGGCCTCCTGGTGTATTCCGAAAGAAGTATCGGTTTTGAAAAGTTGACATGGGCTACGTCAGACAAAAGGTCTCGGAACCGCATGGTCCCGTCATGGATCTCCGCCGGTTTCCCGAGATAGGAAACTTCAACCGGAACCAGGGCGAGTTCGACCGTGTGACGGTACAGCGAATCGTTTAAAGCCGTCAACAGTTCATCACTTTCGGCAACGGCCTGTCCCGGCATATAAGACGGCGCATAGAGAACCGGTATGCCGTGCCCCGCGATGGTCGACATATACTGGACCAGCGTCTCTCGGTAAACGGCATCGTCAATCCTGGAGCGGTCCACGAGGAAACCGCCGCACAGCTTCAGTATAAACCTCTCCCGCGTGCCGGCGATATCGGAGCTGACGAAAAAGCGCGGGAATGGAAGATTTTTCATCGCTATGGAAAGTATGATCATCAGCGAATCGAAGATGCCGCCCCATGAATGGACATAAAAAACGGTCACTGACCTGCCCAGCTTCTTTATTTCCGTCGTGTGTCCTGAAGCCATGATCCGGCCGCTTTTACCTGTTACGGCATTCAGCGCCCGCACGGCAAAAAGGAATAACATGATAATCCACCGGAATGCAGGGTTGTAATGATCAGCGATGCCGTCAAGGTTCAATTCGATAAGCCGCCGCATTGATTCGCCGAAATTTCCCGTCGTCATTGAATCAACGATCCGTCTGCCGTTTTCGCCGATGCTGTTATACGCCTGTTCCCTGAGGTCCAGCATCACTTCTTCCGGCGTGCGGGGAAGAAGCCTGCCGCTCTGACTGGAAAAGAACTTTTCCAGTGTCCTGGTCACTATCATCTCGCGGAACACCGCTCCTTTCATCTGCTCCAGGCCCCTCCTGCGCTCGGATACCTGCATCTTTGTGTTATGGAACAGATCTTCAAATTTCGCTGGGTTCTTTATGGTTTCGATGAGCAGTGACGGGTCCTTTTTGTTGAGCAGCACCTCGTAAAGCGACCGGTATACCGGAATTGACACGTTGTTTTTTTGCGCCAGCTCGATCAGCGGTTCGATGGCGTAGGCGCCTTCCGCAAGGTAATTCATCTTTCCGCCCATGCGCTCGATGACGCTTGCCGGTCTGACGCGGAGGACGATACGGTCCCACAGGTTCAGCGTCCTTCCCTTTCTTATGATTTGACCGGTGATGTCCCGCCCGAACCTGCGGTTGCGGCTGTGGTCGCTCAAGGCGGTCGCCACAAGGTCCCCCAGCCCCGATATGTCGATGATCCCCTCCTCGTCGATCCCGAAAACCCTGCCCAGCCGCACCATTTCCTTGAGGGCCTCCGAGATGAGTGCACCGGCCAGGTTGTCGCCGCAGCGCGGAAGTGCGCTTATCATGCCGGCGGCAATGGCTGCCGGGTTTTTGAGTGTGCCGCCTACCTCGACGGCGCGGATGTCATCCGTTTCGCGGGCCTGGACGTATTCCGAGTTGAGCAGTCCGGCGATCACGCTCCGCGATTCGGGGTATCGGCCACCGACATTGAGGCAGGTGTGGTACCTCCGGGACACCTCTTCGGCGTGACTGGGGCCCGATATGGCGACTATCCTGCCCGCCATCTGCGGTATCGCCTGCTCCATGGTCTGAGAAATGGTGAGCACTTCCCCCTGGATCTTGCAGAAGCCCTTGGTGAGGAATGCCACATGCATGTCTTGAGTGATATAGCGCGCCATTTTCTGAGACATGTCGAAAGCGGCCTTGGACGGCGTCGAGAGGATCACCACGTCGGAGCCCTCTACCGCCTCCCTGAGGGCATTGGTGGCGATGATATTTGCCGGCAGCTTAACTTCCGGCAGGAACTGGGTATTCTCATGAAGCGTATTTATGGAGGACGCGACCGGCTTTTCATAGGCCCACATGACCACGGTGAGATGGGGCTTGGATTCGGCTATGTTTTTTGCTACCGCGGTGCCCCAAGAGCCCGCGCCGATCATGGCGATTTTTTTTATCTGGCGCATTGCGTGCCTGTGCTATTCCGGATGATTAATTATCGCAGAATATCGCTCCGGGTCTCCTGTTTTCTATGCATGGTCCAGATAGTCTTTGAGTTTGCGCGCCCTGGTCGGATGGCGAAGACGGCGCAGCGCCTTGGCCTCTATCTGGCGGATCCGTTCACGGGTGACCTTGAAAACGTAGCCGACTTCCTCGAGCGTGTGGGAATATCCGTCATCGAGGCCGAAACGCATGCGGATGACCTTCTGCTCCCGTGCCGGGAGCGTTGAAAGGACCGTATTTATCTGTTCCGAAAGGAGGCGATATGCCGCCGTGTTTGCCGGCGAATCAACTTCCTTGTCCTCGATAAAATCGCCCAGCAGTGAATCCTCTTCCTCGCCCACGGGAGTTTCGAGGGAAATAGGCTCCCGGGCAACGTTCTTGACGGCCTTTACCTTGCCGACGACCCAGCCCAGCCGGTCTGAAAGCTCTTCCGGGCTGGGCTCCCTGCCGAACTCCTGCTGGAAAAGCCTCGTTTCCCTCATGACCTTGTTTATCTGTTCGATCATGTGGACCGGGACGCGTATGGTCCGGGCCTGGTCGGAAATGGCCCTGGTTATGGCCTGGCGGATCCACCATGTTGCATAGGTTGAAAACTTATATCCCTTCTTGTATTCGAACTTGTCGACCGCCTTTATGAGGCCGATGTTCCCTTCCTGTATGAGGTCGAAAAAGTGCATGCCGCGGTTCGCGTATTTCTTCGCGATGGACACGACAAGCCGGAGGTTGGCGTTGATAAGCTCCTTCTTCGCTATGGAGATCTTCTTCTGTCCTGCGTTTATCTGCAGGCCCCATTCCATTATCTCGTCCGCCGTCGCGCCGGCTTCCTGCTCTATCCGGCGGATCTTCCGCTCGTTGTTGCGCACGTTTTTGATGACTTCGAGTATTTCGTCCTTGTTCTTGATGCCGAGCTCCTTGACGATCTTCGTGATGCTTTCCCCCTTTTCGAGCTTGCGGGCCATGTGCTTGAGCTCCTTCAGGTCCTTGTGGAAATCCTTTTCTATTTCCGTGAAGAATTCATAGGTTTCCTGTATCCGGGCGACCATCGATTTGATCTTTACCGAGAGCTTGTTGACTTCGTTGTCGTTTATCTCGAGGTTCCTGATGGTCTTGCGGATGTTAACCTTCGCGGCCTCGATTTTCTCCTTGAATTCTTCAGCCTTCTTTGATTCAGGGTCGACCTTTTTCAGCTTGTTGCCGAACTGGATCATCTTATTGTCTTCTTCTATGATAATCTTCATGGTTTCGTGGAACTTTTTCTCCAGCTTGTCAAGATCCACGGAGGAGAAATAGTAGAGGCGGTTCACTTTCAAGACGTCGGTCAGTTTTATCTTGCCGCTCTTTATCTTTGAGTAGTTTTTTATAAGGTCGTTTATCAGGAGAGACGAATTATAGACCGTTTCTTCTATGAGGATTTCGCCTTCCTCGATACGTTTCGCGAGGTCGACTTCCTGGTCGCCCGAGAGCAGGGAAACCTTTCCGATCTCCTTCAGGTAAAGGCGGATGGGGTCATCGACATGGGACGCTTCAGCAGTGGTCGAGAGGCTCTTCTTGGAAGTGGAACTGCTTTTCTTGCGGACACCCGGGACCGACTGGTCTTTCCGGGTCGATTCCTCGACCACTTCTATGCCGAGCTGGTTGAGAAGTATGAATACATCGTCAATCTTTTCCGAATTGAGAAGCTTGTCCGGCAGGATATCGTTTATCTCGTCGTAGGTAACTTCGCCGTTGGTCTTGCCGATTTCAATAAGTTTTTTTACTTCGGGAATGGCATCCAGTGTCATCTCTTTTTTGCTCATCTCGCTAACTTGTCCTTTTTATAATGTTTAAATCCCGCCACGCGCGCAGTCTGATTGTAAATGTACGCTCATCACATGAACTTGTTGTAAATATATTGCGTGAGCTTTTCCTTTTCTCTCCGCAAGACTTCGATTTCGGTTATATACTCATGGTAACTACCGTTGGGCGACGACTTGATCAGGGCGGCATACTTATCAATTTTATCGTCAATTTCACGGACTTTCATGTTAATAAATATTTCCGTGTATGCGGCGCCTGGATTGGTTACAGAATATTCTTCGTTAAAAACACCATTCAAAAAATCCATTTCCTGACCGGATGTGAAAAAGTCAAATATTTTATCAATTGAAAACTGCCGGTCGGAAAAATAGAATTCCGATATCTTTTTTAAAATTGTCCTGGATAATTCATCGGGAATATCGTTGATCGAAAAATCAATAATGGCCTTTTCTATAAGCTCCGGGTAATGGCATATCAGCTTGATAAGGTCCCGGTAACTTCGGGTCATAAAATCTGACTCGACATTTTTTTGTTCATGTTCAATTTTGGGCGCTGATTTCCGGTTAGTACTATAGCTCTTGAAATCGGCGCGGACCGAGTTTTCATCCACATCGAGAAGGGAGCTGATCTTCTTCAGGTAGACGCCTCGTTCCGTTTCCAGCTTAATATCGGAAATGGCGGCAAAGAGCTGTTTCAGGGTGTTTACCCTTCCCCAAGTCTTGTAATTATCCATGATCCTGGCAATGCGGAAGTCCACCGGCCCCATGGCCCTGTCAACCACGGCCATGAATTCCCGAGGTCCTTTTTTAGTAACATAATCAAAGGGATCATCTTCAGGGAGCATTCCTATCTTTATATTCACGTTAATGTCTTCAGAGAGGTCCAGTGAACGAACCGCCGCCTTGAGGCCGGCTGAATCGGCGTCGAAAAGGAAAATGATTTCCGTGCACAGGTGGCCCAGCATCTTAACTTGTTCGGTTGTTACTGCCGTGCCCAGGGGCGCGACAACGTTTTCAATCCCGGCCTGATGGCATCCAATCACGTCCAGGTAGCCCTCCACGATGATTGCCCGGTTCAGCTCCTTTATGGAATCACGGGCCCGGTTAAATCCATACAAAACATTCCGTTTTTTGAAGAGCGGCGTATCCGGCGAATTCAGATACTTGACGGTATCGCCGCTGATCGTCCTGCCGCCAAAGGCTATCACGTTCCCCGCGGCATCAAATATGGGAAACATGATCCGGTTGCGGAACATGTCATAGTAGCTGTTCGCCCTCTTCTGGCTCAGCTTGATCAGGCCGAGAGTTTCAGCCACTTCCCGGTCCCGTCCGGTCTTGATCAGCGATGTTAAAAGGAAATCCCAGGAATCCGGTGCATAGCCGATTTTAAAATCAACGATGCTTTTTTTGGTGACGCCCCTTCCCGTAATATAATCAAGGCCTTTCCTGCCAGCCGGGACCTTAATATGCCCATGGTACAGATCCATGGCCTGACGGTTGATCCTCTGCATTGCCTCGAAAACCGCCGTATCGCCTTTCTTCTCATCCCTCAAATCCACGCCGACAAGGTCGGCCACGAACCGTACGCTGTCGGGAAATTCGAGCCGTTCGATCCTTGATATAAAATTGAATACATTGCCTCCCGTGTGGCATCCGAAACAATAGAATATCTGTTTATCCGGAGAGACTGAAAATGAAGGCGTTTTTTCCTTATGAAACGGGCATAATCCTATGTAATTCTTGCCTTTTTTCTTTAATGAAGGGACATACCGCTTGATAATATCCTGAATGACAACCTTTCCTCTGATCAGGTCTAACGTTTCAGGTTGAATATACAAAGTAACACCGTGACAGACTGAATATTAGCACTTTCAGGATGATTTCCGGCACGTTAACATAAACAGTTTCATCGCTATACCCGTATCGCTAGCCATCAGGGATTCAACTGTCATAAAAGCCGTACCGATGTGATCTTTTGATTGATCTGTGCAGACAATTCGAGTGCTTTATTTATAGATAATAAAAAAATAAACAGGTGTCAATAGTATAAATAATTTATTTAAAAATATATGAAAAATTGACTATAAAAATAATTGAATCAAATCATTCATGTCGATATTAACAATGATAGATACAGTGTGGTTTATCCGGTTCCGGATTGGACGACATAATTTTTTTTGTTGTCATAAAAATTTCTTTTACATATTCATAACTGCAGATAATTGTATCCATTAATTTCAAATCAGGAGAGAGTTCGATAATGAAGAAAATTGGGATCTTGCTGCTCATCACGGGAGGGTTTCTATTCGTCAGCAACCTGCCACATAAAATATTCAGCAATTCCACCGGCGCACTCAAGGATAATATTGTCGTAGCCCAGTTCACCAGGGAAAAAAGCGATCAGTCCGCCAGCAGCGACCGGAATTACCGGTATCCGGATTTTTACCGCGGCATGTACCTCAATGTATCATCGGCCAATAATTTTAAGAAGCTCCAAGAACTTGTCGCCAAGGCAAAATCAGCCGGCATAAACGCGATGGTGCTCGATGTGCAGAGCGCCAAGTTCGTAAAATGCATGGTCCCGGCCAGCCACGTCCAGTACTGCAAGGAGAACGGCATACATCCCATAGCACGAATTGTCGTGTTTCCAGACGGGCTGCGCAAGTACCCTGTCCCGGAGAGCTATCTCGATGACAGGATCGCCATAGCCGAAGATGCCTGCAGAAACGGCTTCCGGGAGATCCAGTTTGATTATATACGGTTTCATGATTCAGGGAGCACAAAGCACCTTACCTACAGCCAGCGCTATAAATATATCGAGGATATACTCACCAGGGCCCGCACCAGGGTAAAAAAGTACAACGTAAGGATAGCCGCCGATATTTTCGGACGCATCCCCCTCAACAAGGATGATATCATCGGCCAGAACATGGAAAGCCTCGACAAGGTGGTTGATATAATATGCCCCATGGCCTATCCGTCTCACTATACCTGGAGCAAGAAGTTTTACGCTGATCCCTATTTCACGGTCCATGAAACTTCGGCGCGCGCCAAGTCAAGGACAAAGAACGCCATGATCGTTACCTACATCCAGGCCTTTAAAATGAAAATGATGGGGATCCCCTTTGAGAAATACGTCGAGGACCAGCTCAAGGGGATCCGGGATTCCGGCGTGAAGGGATTTATTCTCTGGAACGCCAGACAGGAATACGACCTGCCCCTCGCTGTCGTAAAAAACTTCTATTCCGGCAGGGTCTCCCAAAAAGAGCAAACGGAAAAAAGCATTGTCGATTAATGCACAAAAGGCGGGGCTTCAATCCCCGCCTTTTTTACTATGCCGCCAGATCATCATTTCCTTTCAAAATCAATTTTCATTTCAGTTGTTCCGTCCTTCATGGTCTTCATTTCAATCACGACAATTTTCTTTTCCGGAACGTCAAAATAGACGAAATTGGGCTTGGGCTGTTCAATGTTGTTGAGCTTGATGTACCGGGACGTTTTCCGGTCGAGGACCCACTTTTCTACCGTGATAAGATGCCGATTGGCAGGCAGCGTCGCCTCGTAGGTCTTGGCCTGCGATTCAAGGCCGGTGGTTGTCCTTCCCTCTTCGGCCTTATCTATGTAAACCTTGTAATAGGACCGGCGGTCATTGTCGGGATTTTCAATTTCCGCGTCCCTTGCTATGAAGCGGAAATTGAACTTGTCGGGTAGCCGATACTGGGTGCCGTTATTATTGACGCCGGTCGTCGTGCAGGCTGACGCCATGGCGAGGAACAGTGCCGCTGAAAGGACAAACTTGATTTTTCTCATTGCGCGCCTCTGAGGTTCACCGTATAGGGATTATCGTAATTTTCAGTTTCTGCTTCTATGATAAGATAGCCTTTCTTGTCAATCATTTCGCTGAAAACCGCCTTCCGGTCGCCGGGTACATCAATGGTTTTTATGATATATCCCAGCGGGTCTGTCACGGAAACTTTGATGGCGCCGCCCCGCACGCCCTGTATCTCGAATTTCTGTTTTATCCTTGAATCGCCGGAAATGATGAAGTAGTCTTTGTCGCCCCTGGTCGATGTGAACCCGGTTATCATCTTCCCTGTCAGCTTGTTGGCCTGTGACTGCTCGTTGTTGGGTTCACGCTCCTGGTCTGCAATGCTTTTGAACGGGGTGACTGCCAGCATGTATTCACCTGCAGGCACTTTATCCCCGGTCCGCGCAGACACGGCAATGTAAAAATCCTTATCCGTGTAAAAGTTGGGATACACCTCCTTCTTCGACCTGGCCCCACTATTGATGTCTATGATTTTTTCCCGGTCCGAATTGTAGAGGGTCATAATGGCGTCCATGTCCTCCGGAGGCCTGAGTTCGATCCTGTATATCGACGGCCCGCCGTTGGCCTGGCACAGGTAAACGTCCTTATCATCTTTTGAGTTGATCCTGCCGGCTATGATGTTTGAAAAGACGTTTGCCGACTCAAAATCATTATTCGGCTCCATCTCCGTACCGGAATCATGCTCCTTCAGTGCGGCATTCAGCGTGTAAGGCTCCTCATGGTTGGCCGTGTAACCTTTTGACGCGACCATTATGTAATAAGTTCCCGATTTCTTGATGCCGGCCCCGTTTATGGACTCGGGTTCGCCGGCACCTCCGTTGTCAGACATCGCTATCTCCATCCCCTCGGAATCATACAGGTATAAGACCGAATTGACGTCGCTCACGCCTGACAGAGACACATCCATGAGTTCAGGGGTGCCGTCCTTGAGATTTACGTCAATGGCGAACCAGTCTTCCTCGCGATGAAGATTTTCCTTCTGTTCATTGAGCCTGTTGTAGGCCGGGGAAAAATAGCCGGTTATTTCCTTGTTCAGATGCAGGGTATCCGCATCGTCCCGTGAATCATTCGGCTCCGATTCTTCGGAGATCGCCTCGCGTTTCTTGAGCATCAGCTCGTAGGCGTTTTCCCGGTCAGATTTCTTTTGGTCCCGGTCGCTCTGGAACACTTCGATATAATAGTCCCCGGCCGTGACCGTTAGATTCGCCATGCGCTCGGGTGAGGACTTGCGGTTGTCGTCGATCCATTTAATAAGTTTCGGCTCTTCGCCCCCTTTCCATATCTTCATGGCAAGGTTTATTCCCTTGACCCCGGAGAGCTGGATGTCCAGTATCGCCCTGCCATCGACCCGGATACGATAAAAATCCCTATCATGGGGGGTTCCCATAAAGCCGAGAAACCGTTCGTCCGGCCTTATATCACTGGCGGTGGAAAAGGAATTATTAGGTTCTTTTTCCATGGTACCTTTCTTTGAGCAGCTCTGGAGCGGAATCAGCACTACCAGACAGATTACCGGCGCAAGAATTCTCATAGTAAAGCCTTGTCATTTTATTTGCATAGATTTAGCATAAACCCCGGAAATAGGTTGACTGTTGTCCGGGCCGTTATGATTACATCATAGTAAATACCCAACGGTCGGGCGGATGTCAAATATTATTTTACCATCGGCGACTGCCGGTTTGCACCGGTGCCTCAAGCAATGACACAACCTGCAGACATGATAGAAATCAGGCTGGAACGGCCCCTGTACGGCGGTTATTGCCTTGGACGCCACCAGGGCAAGGCGGTCATGGTCCCTTACGCTATCCCGGGTGAAACAGTCGCAGCGTCCATCACTGAAGACAGGAAAGATTTCTGTTTCGCCTCCATAACCGCAATCATGGAAGCGGACCCGAGGCGCAGTAGACCGGATTGCCCGCATTTTACCCGCTGCGGGGGCTGCAGTTATCTCCATGTTCCTTATGAGGAGGAACTTGAATTCAAAAAAACAATCCTCGAAGACAGCCTCGCGCGAATAGCAGGCTTTTCGCGCGGCGACGTCCCGAAGATTTCCGTCATTCAGGGGGACCGGCACGGATACCGGAGCCACGCGACCATCAAAGTCAGGGGAGGTCTCCCCGGTTTTTACCGGAAAGGGAGCAATGACTTCGTTCAGGTTGGAGAAGGCGGATGCCTTCTCCTTGCCGAACCCCTCAATCAATGGATGAGGAATAACGTCTCCATCCCGGGCGATTGCCGTATTGCCCTTGACGCCTCTTCCAATGTGATATCATCATTCCATGCAGACGCCATAGTCGTCGATAATGCCGGAGGCCTTGAATATGCCCGCGGCATCAGCAGTTTTTTCCAGGCAAACCGGCTTCTTCGGAACCGTATGCTTGAGACGGTCATACAGTATGCGGGCTTGGGAGGGAACGGGACGTTCCTTGATATCGGCTGCGGCGTGGGTTTCTTCTCCCTGGCGCTTGCCGGGTATGCCGTATCGGGGACCGGCATTGATATCAGCGGAGAGAATATCCGGTGGGCCCGACACAACGCGGCACTCAATGGCATTGAAAATGTCATGTTTATGGCCATGCCGTCAAACCGGATCCACCCGGTGCGCCAGCGGGCTGATGTGGTCGTTGCGGATCCTCCTCGCGCCGGTCTGGATAAAAAAACCAGGAAAACCATCCTGGCCTTGGGATCGCCGGTACTGGTCTATGTTTCCTGCAATCCCGCAACCTTTTCGAGGGACGCACGGGACATTGTCAATGGCGGTTACGCCCTGGAACAACTGACCATGATCGACATGTTCCCCGGGACGCACCATATCGAACTGATATCCCGGTTCAGCCGCGGACAGGTCAGTCCGTCCGCCTGAAAATATAACGGCGTATCCATTCCCTGATCAGCTTGAACACCCGCACGAACCAGAGGCGTATCCTTTCAATGCCGCTCGATTGGAGATATCGCTTCTCGTCTTCGTACCGCTCGATTTCAGATATGGTCAGATCCTTTCGCGTCAGGTTCTCGTCCGCCTCGATAAGCAGCCGGTCGAATTTAGTCAGCGCGGGCATGATGTTGCATTCTATCTCTTTCCAGCCAAGCGCTTTGCACGCCAGCAGGCGTCTGTAACCGGCAACAAGCTCAAGGTTGTCCGTTACGGTTATCGGATTCAGGAGGCCGTATTTGCTTATTGATTCCATAAGATACGTCAGGTCCCCGGTCGCAGTCCGTATCCTTCTTTTAATGGTGATATCATTGATCAGCACTTTCATGACAATCCTCCCTTTACATGTGACCGTACAGCATCATAGAGATAAGGCGCGAAACAAAAAATGCGCCTATTATGAGAAAGAAAGGTAGAGACCCGAAAATCCCCAGGAATTCAACCTGCTTCACTATCCCCTTCTCAAAGACCTTTTTCCCGAAGTGGTTGAAATGGTACCACCGGGGATCCTTGCTCCGTTTATAGATGTTCCTGAAGATCGCCACCTTTATGCATAACAGCAATATGGTCACAAAGCCGGAGAGGAGCCAGAAGAAGAACTTAAGGTTGAGCTGCCGTATCAATTCCGGTTTGGTCAGGGAGAGGACAATGAGGGCCAAGGCCAGGCCCATGTTGATGGCTACCGTGGCGATAAACCAGTAAAAATAGAGCTGGTTCTTGTTCTTGATATATAAGCCGATAATGACGGCATGGAGCACAAAGGACGTGAGCAGGCAGAAAAATAGCGTATATATGATCATAAAAAAATTTTTCCTTATAAAAAACTATATTATGTCTATAAAATGTCAAGTACATTAAGACGTAAAAAAACATGATAATTCTTCGAACGTTCCTCAAAACCATCCAACGGCCGTTACGGGGAAAAGCCGACGTTGATAATTTCAATTGAAAAAAAAGATTCCCGCGCTGGCGGGAATCCCGGTGATCAAAGGATATGTAAAGCGGGATGGCATCACTCTCTGATGCGCTCTTTGGATTCGATGTACTTAAGCATCTTCTGCGCCCCTTTGCTGGTGCTGTCCAACCCGATCGCCTTCTCTGCGTACATACGCGCCTTTTCCATGTTGTCATGGCGGTAGTACAGCTCGGACAGCGCCATATATGCCTTCGTATACGACGGATTGAGCTCGATAGCCTTCAGGAGGCAATCTTTAGCTGTTTTGTCGTCCGGATCGGCATTGCGGTAATTGAACACGGCCAGATAAAAAAACATCTTCTCCGATTTCGGATAAATAGCGAGTGCCTCCCTGCAGGCCTTCATCCCATCATCCCGGTATTTGTCCTTCAATTTCGCCGGGATAGACGATTCATAGACCAGCCGGTAATTGATATCGGCAATGCTTTCGAGGAGAAGGAATTTATCCTCATTATCATACAGGCGTTTGATGTTCTTATGGGCTTCCTGAAATTCTCGAATTGCGTACTGGTCAAGTCCCTGATTCATATATATAAGACCCAGCGCCAGGTGTGCGCCGGGATTTTTTTTATCGGCCGAGAGGGCGTTTTTGTATTCACGCACCGCTTCGCCCCTGCTTCCGATATTTTCGTAATAATCGCCTCTGGCCTTGTAAACATAGGCATATCGAGATTTTTCATCTTCAGCCCGCTGTATTACCCTGTCCCCGACCGAGCTCAGCCTGAAATTGCCGTACCCTACCAGCATGGGGCCGAAGGAGGCGCTGTTGAAAACCGTACGCACCGTCATTTTCGCGGTTATCAGGTTTTTTTCATTGATCACATAGAAGGTATCGCCGTCATTGATACCTTCCGCGTCGTAGAGCCTGACGGTGGCCTTGCTCTTGTCCCGTGCCTTCTCGAAAAGGTCAGTTTTGCTGTATTCATCTTTCGAAGAAAATGATACGATCTTTCCTATCTGAACCGCATACCATCCTTCCCGGTCCGTCATGGATACAAAAACCTTCAGCCTCAGGCCCCCGTTGTCCGCCAGCATGGCTGTCCGCGCAGGCACGGCAAAAAGGAACATGATCGATGTCAGCGCCGCAATTCGTTTCATTTATCGCAAAAACCTCAGGGGATTTAAGGGGTTAACGTATTTCCTGATTTCGAAATGGAGATGGGCGCCAGTTACGGCGCCGGTCATGCCTGAATACGCAAGGACCTCTCCCTGTTTCACATCGCCGTCGACCGAAGCAAGGTTCTTGGAATTATGGGCATATACCGTGATAAATCCGTTCTCGTGTCTCAGGATAACGCAGTTACCGTATCCGGCCTTCCATCCGCTGAATATGACCCTGCCGGAGGCAGCGGCCTTTACCGGCGTGCCGACATTGGCGCTTATGTCGATGCCGCAATGAAACTGCCGCTCTCCGTAAAGAGGGTCGGTCCTGTTGCCGAAGCCGGATGTGATCCTTCCCCGCAGGGGCCACACGAAGTTACGGATGCCCGCAATGATTGGTGACGGTCCTTTGTTCTTCTTGATTGCGACTTTTGTCTCTTCATGGCGTTCCACGGCATCGGGCAGGAACAGTTTCTGACCCGGCCTGATCATTTTACCCTTGAGCCCGTTTTGAACGATAATGCTCGCGGACCGTATGTTGTGCCTCCCGGCGATCCGGGTGATCGTATCACCTTTTCTTACCTGATAATATATGCCCTTCCGGGTGGGGACATTGATGTATTTCCCCGGTTTCAGCATGTCAGGATTATTTATGTTATTTATGCTTATTATAAGGTGCTGATGAATTCCGAAACGCCTGGCTATTTTCCAGAGGTTATCGTTCTTTTTAATCTCATACCGGCGCAGATGCCACCGCCTGTCTTTTAAGCGGAGCTTCTCAAAATCCTTCCCACCGTCCTTTGATACTGCAGAGCCGCTCTTCCTGTTTTTGATCCGGTCATAGTCAATGATGGCGTCATCAAAAGTGTCGTCATAAATTATCTGGCCATCAGCCTCTTCCTCGCTTTCAGAAGGCGGCGTTTCCGAAGTCATTTTGATACCGTGAATAATGATGGAATTCTCCATTTTTACCGGGTCATCATCCGCTTTTCGTATTTCAATAAAATAGTACGCGGCTGCCACACCGCCGGCAACGAGGCAAAGGATTGACGCTATCAAAATATACTTTTTCATACTTTAAAAATCGGAATTTTCAGGTATTATCTTTACATTTATCCTTGTGGCATTCATTTAATAGAGCTACTTGACGGATAGATGGATTGCATGTTGATTTGTATCTTGCCTGGAAAGGGGGGAACCCCCTTGTTCCCAAGGGGGTTTTTAAAGTATGAAGAATTTTCCGGTATTGACCTGTCTGCGGGGACAGTACCTTGTGATTGGTTAATCTAATGATGTAAATATACCATTTAAAACAAATAGCGCAATCGGTGTTTTTCTGATTAATACTATGCAAAATTGCTTATTTTTTTGTAGGACAAAATATGGAGCCTGTAGGATGTTTGATCGGCCATCCATCCCCGCCGTGTAATACGGCAGGGATGGATGGCACTCTTACCTGTTTTTGCCGCCTTTTTTGTCATCTTTTTTGGCTTCAGTCTCTTCTTCCTTCTTATCAACATTGCTGCCGAAGGCCATGACAATGATAACATTAAGCTCATGGCAGCCTTTATTCAGCTTGCTGGTATAGAGTTTATAAGCCGATGAGGCCCGTACAGCGTCAATGCCGTAGGCATAATCGATAAACAGGGGCAGCAGGTTTCCCAGGCGCAGGGAGAATGAGCAGGATACGCTTTTATACACCTGCTTCGGTTTGTGTCAACAAAGTTGACGCCTTTTTTTATGCTGCATTACTTGACGGTTCCTTCTTCGGATTAAGTACAATCACATCCTTTCGGTCCCACTTTCTCACACCATTAACCCACCTTTCA